>Ga0272441_10001235_pt1 | contig 54734 bp, 54 predicted proteins | sample SSMProp6N_FD_193582 | JGI IMG/M metagenome (GOLD analysis project Ga0272441, IMG submission 193582) | Marine sediment archaeal communities from Little Sippewissett salt marsh, Falmouth, MA, United States - SSM-Prop-6N | ecosystem: Environmental > Aquatic > Marine > Wetlands > Sediment ...
GAACAGTCCCAGTTTATCAGGCAGCATGTCGTGTTGATGATGTTGTAGAACTATCAGACAGGGATTTCATCGAGGGAATCCGACGTCATGTTGAGGATGGAGTGGATTTCATCACAGTACATGCTGGACTGACAAGGAAGTCTATACCTTTTATTAAGAAACGTCTCATGGGGGCAGTCAGCCGAGGCGGTGCGCTAACTTTGAAATGGATGGTTCATCATAACCGTGAGAACCCATTATACGAGCATTTCGATGAAATACTAGAAATGGTACATAGATATGATGTAACACTCAGCCTGGGAGATGGACTGCGTCCAGGGTGTCTTCATGATGCCACGGATGAAGCGCAAATTTCTGAATTAAAGGTCCTTGGTGAGCTAACTCAGCAGGCCTGGGAACAGAATGTTCAGGTTATGATTGAGGGACCAGGTCATATACCCCTTGATCAAATAGAGAAAAACATACAGCTTGAGAAAGAAATATGTCATAACGCGCCATTCTACGTCCTAGGTCCTCTTGTTACAGATATCGCACCTGGTTATGATCATATAACTAGTGCAATTGGTGGATGCCTAGCAGCTTTTTATGGAGCGGATTTCCTCTGCTACGTGACGCCATCTGAGCACTTGGGTCTTCCCAATGTCGACGAAGTACGAGAGGGAGTGATAGCCTCTCGTATCGCGGCTCATGCAGCGGACATAGCAAAAGGCTACCCTGGTGCTATTGAATGGGATAATCAGATGAGCACTGCTAGGTCTAATCTTGACTGGCGTAAAATGTTAGAACTCGCGATAAACCCAGATGTTGCTCGGGAGATACGTGAACGATGCACTGATGCTGATGAGGATGTCTGCAGTATGTGCGGGCGTTTCTGTTCTGTAAAAACAAGTAAGGTTGTCTATGAAAAAAATTAAGGACATTGGAGAGTTCGGGCTTATAGATCTTATAACAAGGAAACCCAGAAAAAAAGATGTCGTTGTTGGAATTGGTGATGACGCGGCTGTTATCAAAACCAAAGGTTTACAGGTTCTTACAACAGATTGCCTGGTTGAAGGAGATCACTTCCGACGAGACTGGTTCACACCCTTGCAGATCGGGATGAAAGCCATAGAGATTAGTATATCAGATGTTGCAGCAATGGGCGGACTTCCGCAGTATGTTTTGATTTCCCTTGGACTCCCACAGGATCTTGATGTAGATTTTGTAAAAGAAATATACAATGGGATGTGGAAATCCTGCAAAAAATATGACATGGAGATCATCGGCGGGAATATGACGCATAGTGATCAGATTTTTATATCAGTAACCATGGTTGGCATGGTTGAAAAAAAGAATCTTAAGTTGAGACGTGGTGCTATACCTGGAGATTTTATTGTTGTTTCAGGTCATCTCGGTTTTGGTAGAGCCGGATTAAGGCTTTTTCAAAAAAAACAGGATGGTTTTAACAAAGTTAAAAAGAGATATCTAGAGCCAAAGGCTAGACTTGATTACGCTCATCAGGTTAGATCTTTTGTTAACTCAATGATAGATGTATCCGATGGTTTAGTTCCTGAGGTTCGTCATATATGCGATCAGAGTAAATGTGGCGCGATTATTTACAATGATAAAATCCCAATAAACGATGAAGTACGGCAAGTAGCGAAAATCTTGAATGAAGATGAGTATGATTATGCCTTGTTTGGTGGAGAGGATTTCGAACTTGTTTTTACTGTTTCAAAAAACAATATAGATAAAATAGATGGTTACTTGGTAGGTGAGATAACTAAGTGTAAAACCGTAAAAGTAAAAACAGGAAATAACAAAAAAATTGTTACAAAGAAAGGATATGATCATTTTAGTTAAAAGGTATACTTAATTTTTTGTTTTTAAAAAAAGGAAAAAAAAGGTTTTTGAGTTTTATAGTTTTGATAGTAGCTGTAGCAATACGGGGTGTCTTTTGAAGAAGTTCATGTTTGTTATTTGAGGGAACTGGTTGTAGGATTTTTCTTTAGCATATCCATCCTCTGGAATTGGGTTGGGTGATAAGAAATCACAAATCCCTAAAAATATAAGAAATAAAACACCGCTTACAATTGCAAGTCCTGGTTCTCCTGCTGCTTCAAAACAACATGCTGCTATTAATGCAAGAAGTGAAAGTATAGCACAACTAACTATTGTGATACCTATTATTATATCTACTTCTTCGTCACTTATCAAGGGTAGCCCATTGTTTTTTAGCATTAAATCGCCTGCTACATCATTTTTTTCTGCAAATGAGAAGTCGTAAGAGTGAAGTATTTTGTTTGTTACAATGGATTGATCTCTTTTCTCTTTATAGCTTCTATAAAAAAATCCATCAGTTACTTTTTTTGACTCTTCTTTTCCTAGCTCTGTATCAATTCGGTGAAAATATGCATACAAATAAAAACGGACGTTGGTATAGTTTTCTTCAAAGCCTGATGATTCAATGACTTTTGCTATATCTTTGAATTCATCTTTTTCAACAAGGTGATCTATGAATTCTTTTATTTTAATATTTTGCCGAATAAAGCCTTTTTCGTTATAAGATTGCTTTGCTTTTGTTACTAGTTCTTCATCATCGAGTAGATTGTCTAGACTGTCTTGGAAAGTTTGATTTGATGTTATTTTGTTTGCTAGATTCTCTGTTCCTTGGATGAATTCATCCCATGGGAAACTAATTTCTGTTTTTTGTATTGTGTTACATGTTTGTACTGATACTGGTTGTACTAGTGGTGTTGATAGTAATAAAATAGCTCCAAATACTGCAAAGGCAATTATTCCATATTTTGATTTTGCATTCATTTTTATCTTCAACCCCATATATTTTTCATACAATTTATATTATCAGTCATATATAAATGTTTCTAATATAGGATTTACTCTGTAGCGATTAAACTATTGTAATAATATATCAAGTCCAGTTATTAACAAAACAACAATTGGTACACAAACAATTGTCGTCCAAGTAACTGATAACGCTGTTACTTTTTTGTTAATTCCATATGGGATCAAAAACATGTTAGTACTTGTTATCGGCAATATTGAGTTAATGATTATTACTGAAAACCATGGATTTGGTATTAAACCAAATATAAAAGGTGGTAATAGAAAAACTAGTGTTAAAACTGGTGTTATAAGTACTGTTAATGTGAAGATATTTCTAACCCATGGCCAATGATCCTTGTTTTTATATTTCATTGAAAAAAGTTTTTTTAACTCCTGGATTTTTAGATCATGTGGATGTATTCCTGCACCAACATAGTAGAGCGCCATGGGTATTGTAAGCTGTGTGAAAAACGTGAAAATTGTACTCCCATTTGTTCCAAAGCTTTGAAGGGATAAACCTATGTTTCTATGTAGTATTATAGCTGCGAATGCAAAGCATAAAAGGTACCATGGGTATAGTTTTAGATACCATGGTAGTGCTTTAATTTTAGAATTGTTATTTTGTTTTTTTATTTCTTTTTTATGTAAATATGAAAGAATATAGGGTATTGCTGCAAAGAGAAATATTGCACCAATGCTCATATAGAGAGCAGCATAGATGCTCCATTGTGGTATAGCTAGCATTGCTCCTCCTATGAATGCTGAGCTTCGTCCTTGGTTGGTGAGGACTGTTTTTATGTAATCTGTTTTGTCTTGCCCTGTGATTTCTAGTTTTTTAGTTTTAGATAATGCGAAAAGGTACGCTAGCAGGTACATTAGAGTAAATATTATGAAGCATAGTATTGTGAATGCTATTTCGTTTCCTCGGAAATCTACCCCTAGGAAGATTCTGAATAGTAGTAATGGAACGAAAACATATAGAATTACTAGTCCTAATTTTTTCATTATTTTATTTACTATTTCCTCTCCTATAACTTTCGAAAAAACGATTGTGACTATAAACCCTACAAGTATCCATGGTAGTGTGTATAACCCAGAGATATAGTCTGTCGCGGTTTCAAGTATCTCAATCATTAATTATTCCTTAACGTTCTATTACTCGTTTTGCTTTTCCAGTGCTTCGTGGTATGGTTTTTGGTTCAAGTGCTTTAACTGGGACGTGTAGGTTGAGGATGCTGTATATTTCATCTTCTGCTTGTTTCTCAAAACTATCTATTTTTCCTTGTTTCCATCTATCCTCAGTGGGTTCTGCCTCAACACTGAGTGATGTAATATCGCCTTTTTTGGTTTTAACTATCTGGTAATTGTCACTGATTCCTTCGACTTTCATAAGTGCTGCTTCTATCTGAGATGGGAACACTATTACTCCTTTGACTTTCATCATGTCATCACTACGGCCTTTGATCCGTGATTGAATGGGTTGTGTTCTTCCACATGTACAGGGTTCCTCGTAATAAATTGCTAGGTCCCTGGTACGGAATCGTAACGCGGGGAATGCCTCCTTTGTAAGAGTTGTAAACACTAGTTCTCCTTCTTCACCTGGTGGAAGGCTCTCGCCTGTGTCAGGGTCTATTATTTCTGTTAGGAAATGATCAGCGTTAATGTGCAGTTTTTTGTTTTTACATTCTGATACTACACCTGGTCCAATGATCTCTGTGAGACCATAATGTTCATGAGCAGTTATATCCCAGCGTTTCTCAACATTGCTTCTCATCTCAGAACTCCATGCTTCGGCACCAAAGCATCCGATTTTTAGTTTAAAATCAGTTCTTGGATTATACCCCATTTCCTCAGCGACCTCAGCCATATAAAGAGAGTATGATGGAGTACATGCAATAGCAGTAGATCCAAAATCTTTCATAACATTGATCTGTCTTTTTGTATTCCCCGAGCTAATTGTAATAACCATTGCACCGATTTTTTGAGCTCCTTTTTCAAAACCATGAGCTCCTGTGAAAAGACCATATCCATATGAGTTCTGCATTACATCATTTCTTCTAAGACCATTTGCATATAGAGACCGTGCCATAACCTCTCCCCAGAGTTCTACATCGTTTCGTGTATAAGGGCCGACAACAGGCTTCCCAGTGGTACCTGATGAGGCATGAACCTCGACTACGTCATCAATCTCCGTGCAAACAAGTCCAAAAGGATAATATTCACGAAGATCCTGCTTTGTAAGAAAAGGAAGTTTTTCAACATCTTTAAGGTTTTTAATATCACCAGGCTTGATATTTGACTCTTTTAGTTTCTTATTATAAAACTTATTATTACTATAAATATACTGTATAAGCTGTTTTAATCTTTTTAACTGAAGTTCTTTCAATTCTTTTAAGGGCATTGTTTCTATTTTAGGATTCCAGTATTCCTTAGACACGATATTCCTCCCTCTTGCGGGCAGAATAAATTCTTATGATATAACTATTTCTACAAAAAATTAAGAAAGATATAAATGAAATTACTAGTTTCCCAGTTAAATATTTACTAAAATTATAATCGGGGAGGAAGAAAAATTATGAGTATGATACTAGGAATGGATCCCTGGGTATTTACAGCCTGGATTGGAACAATATTTGTAGCAATTATATGTGTATTATATGGTGTGTATAATGAATATCTAAAAAAAGAAGAAGAAAAAACAGCTACTGTTGAAAAAAAGATAAAATCTAAAGAAAAGGAGGCTGAGAAATAATGGACATCATATTTTTCATAATATTCATGGCTCTTTTTGCAGGATTATTTGGCGTAATAGGTTTTTTTGGTTATAAGAAAACAAAAACCGCTGAGGATTACTTTGTCGCCGGGAGAAAAATGGGATCTATCATAATAGCTTTTTCCTATGGAGCGACTTTTATCAGCGCTGTTGCTCTTATTGGTTTTTCAGGTGTTGCATCACTTTTTGGTCATGGTATCCTATGGCTAGCTCTACTTAACATCCTAGTTGGTATTCTAATTGCGTTTATTGTATATGGTTTCAGAACTCGTAAGATGGGTCTTTCATTAAAAGCAGTAACTCTCCCTGAAATGCTGGGAAACAGATTTAACTCAACAAAGCTACAAGCAACGTCAGGTTTGATAATAGCAGTTTTTATGATAGCTTATACTTCTGCAGTGTTTCTAGCAATATCCTCTCTTTTTGTTGTAACATTTGGAATACCCTATGAAGTTTGTGTGATTATTTTCACAATCGTTGTTGGAATCTATCTAATCGTTGGTGGTCTTTATGCTGTTATGTGGACTCATGCAATCCAGGGAGTATTAATGGTCGTAGGAATGATAATATTAACAGTTGGAATCTATGGGATGCTAGGGGGTATTGGCCCGGCTCATGAAGCTGCTGCTGATATGGAACCAATTGATCTTGGAATTCCTCTTGAAGAAGGAAATATTGGAAATCCATGGACATTCACAACTACTAGTGGTGCATCTTTTGAAGAAAAAATTGTTCTTTCTAGTGTAGATCCTGATATAACAGGGTACAAGATTGAATTATATACGCCAGGTAACGGAGCTTTAAATGTCGGTATTGATCAAAATATATTAGTAAACTTTAGCCATAAAACAGTTCCAAGTTCGTTTACCTATATCTGTTCCCCCGATCCAGGTGGATGGGAAGAAGAATGGAATGAAAATTACACAATAGTTACTCTTTCACATAATGATTTTGATTTAGGAACAACCTACACTTTTGAAGTAACCTCTGCGACAAGTGGAATAGGATCACCAGCGGCGGTTCTAGCACCAAGTGGTCTTACATCAATGCCTCCGGTTCTTTCTCCACCATTTTTTATGCTTTTAACACTTATCTTTGGAGTAGGAATAGGAGTCCTAGCTCAACCACAACTTGTAGTTAGATACCTATCCGCAAAAAGCGAAAAAGCATTAAAAAAAGCAATACCCCTTGGTGGAATTTTCATATTATTAATGACATTTACAGCGTTTAGTATAGGTCCTCTAGCAAATGTTTTAATGGACCAAAACAACCTATTCTACCCAGGGACACCAGATCTGGTAGTCCCTCAAGTAGTGAATGAATTATTTCCACAATGGTTTGTATTCCTATTCTTATTTGCAATACTAGCTGCAGCAATGTCAACCGCGAGCGCCCTGTTTCACACAGCAGGTGCATCCATTGGAAGAGATGTATACGAAAAAGGAATGAGAAGAAAAGGATCTGAAAAAAAATCAATACTTATCACCAGAGTAGCAACCATTGGAATAGTAATCGCTACATTGATAATCTCACTTAACCCACCAGATGTCGTAGCAATAATGACAGCGTTTTTCTTCGGACTCATGGCAGTAACATTCCTAGCACCCTATACCCTCATGCTATATTGGAAGAAAACAAGCAGAGCCGGTGCATGGGCAGGAATGCTCGGAGGTTTCATATTCACAATGATATGGTACATAGCGATATATTACAAAACAGCACCACAGATAATAGGGAAATCAATAACTGATAACTACATGATAAACATGCTCGATCCCCTATTTATTGGACTGCCGTTATCCTTCCTCTTATGCATTGTAGTAAGCTACATATTTAAACAAGATAAAGAAGAAGAAAAGGTAATGGAAAAAGCCTTCGAAAACATTTAAACAACACTTTTTCTTTTCCTTATTCTATTATTTGGAGGAAATATTTAGTGGATATTCTCGTTCTAGGTTCAGGTATGATGGGTCGAGCAATAGCATACGACCTAGCAAGTCATTCAGATTTTGACAAAATCACCATTGCGGATAAAAATAAAAAAACAATCCAGGATGCAGAAGGAATCCTGAAAAATACAGAAATAATTTATGATGTTTTAGATTTAAAAAAGAAACAAAAGGTACAAGAATGTTTTAAAAAACATGACATAGTTGTCTCCGCGGTGCCATATAGTTTCAACTTTTTTCTCACAAATATAGCGATAAAGACAGGTTGCCATTTCCTAGATCTTGGTGGCAACAATGACATCGTTGCAAAACAACGAAACCTATCTGATAATGCCATGGATAAAAATGTAACCATTGTTCCAGATTGCGGTCTGGCTCCAGGGTTGACTTCTGTTATCACAAAAGACATAGTTGAACAACTAGACAAAATAGATTCTGTTAAACATCGAGTTGGTGGTCTACCACAAAACCCGAAATCTCCTTTTAACTACCAGATTGTTTTCTCACCAAATGGCCTCATCAACGAATATGTCGAACCTGCAATTGTTCTTGACCATGGGAAAATAATTAAAAAGAAATCAATGACTGAGATTGAAAAAATAAGATTCCCAAGACCTTTCAACGAGCTGGAGGCTTTCCTAACATCGGGTGGCTGCTCAACCCTACCATATACGTATAAAAACAAAATCGGTTACCTTGATTATAAAACAATCAGATACCTTGGTCATTGTGAGAAATTCAAGCTTCTATTAGATATGGGTCTTGGATCAGAGAAACCAGTATCTGATGGTAGTAAAAACATTATTCCACGAGAGTTTTTGATTGATTTCATTATGGATTATATTCCTACAACAGGCAAAGATGTTGTCCTTCTTAAAACCATGGCTGGTGGAGAAAAAAATGGTAAAAAACTAGATATGGAATATACCATGATTGATTACTATGATGAAAAAAACAATATGACTAGTATGATGCGTACTACTGGTTTCCCTGTTTCAATTGTTGCTCAGATGATTGAAAAACAAGATATCAATCATAGGGGTGTTTTTTGCTGTGAGGAGATTGTTCCATGTGGCAAGTTTTTTAATGAGCTTAAAAAAAGAAATATAATTATCGAGAAGACTGCTAAGGTGGCATGATGAAGAATAGGGATTTTTTAGAGAATAAAAAAAGAATTCTTCAGAAACTAGAAAACGCTAAGAATAATGGTGAGGTTGACAGTGGTATTATTCCAGTTCTTGATTTGATTAATTCTATGGATGATTATTATACGTCTAGTAGTTGCTTTGGGCGTATTGTTTTGATGGAGATTCCGGTTATTGGTGATAAAAAAAATGCTAGATGGCTGGGTAAATGGCATCATAAAATAAATTCGGGTGATGTGCTCTCAGCGGCTAAAGATGCAAAGAGAGGTCAGCTTTGGTTGCTTGCTCAGTGTCCTATTATTCATGTGGTTTGTAAGGATGTGGAATCTGCTGATAAATTGTTGAAGTTATCTGTTTCTTGTGGTTTTAAACATTCTGGTTTGAAATCATTTGATAGGAATATTATTGTTGAGGTTCTTAGCACTGAGCGTTTGGATGCCCCAGTTGGTAGGGATGGTAGGTTTTTTTGTGATGATGAGTATTTGGGTCTTTTAGTTGATGTTGCTAATGATGTGGTTTCTAAATCATCTGAGAAGTTATCTAGATTTAAAGATAGTTTGGATAAATTATTAAATAATTAATATCTATTTTTATATAAATATGAAGAAATGTTTAAGTACTTAGAAAACAACAACGTATTAAGGCATTGAAAATGAAACGTATAAAAATATTAACAATAATATTCACTTTTTGGATCCTCCTTATCATCATGTCAGCATCATGGCTTGTGTATATTTTCACAAATAGCATATCTGTTGTTTCACAAGATCTCCTAGTACTTTTAGTATTAATTTTAGCCAGTGTTAGCTTCGTAATTTCAACTTTTTTTGTTATACAAATGCTAATCGATCTCAGAAAAGAACTGAAAAAAACCAGGGAACAAGAAAAAAATATAAAAGATATTTATCAATACGATCAGCTTCTCGATCCACCATCAATGTACACATAAATTTTTTTTAATTACAATAAGAGTTAGCTAACCATGCCTCTTTTGGTAATTTCTTGTAAACCGTATATGGATCATTTTTAGATTTTTCATATGCTACTTCCCGGATTATATCATTGTTGAATGACCAGTAGTATTTCCTGATTATTTTCCCTTTTTCCTTGAATTCTTCCCTACGGAGTTTAAGAAGTCTTTCCCTTTGCAACTCATAAAACAAGGCTCTTGAGTATTTATCCATACTCATATCTTCTATTTCATCTCTGCCGTTGAAAATTTCTTCCACGGTTTTTGTAAGACCAACGGCGTCTTCTTTTGCCATTTTAAAACGGTTTTTTAGCGCTTTCATTAGTAAACGTTTCATTGTTTAAACCCTCACAATCTAATTTTATGTTAATCTTTTTATAAATGGTTTATTGTACAAATGTTGTCGAAAATTAGATATTGGTCGGTTTAATTAGATAAAAAAAGAAAGGGGGTTTTTATTAAAAAGCAATAATTTTTCCAAGAATCCCCTGGAATATTGGTAACTTATTAAATATCCTTAAAAATGGAACATTATGAGAACAGGGTTTTACATTATTTGGTAATGATAAATATAAGACATTATCCTCATTAGATTCCCTGATTATACCATGCTCAGGATCAGGATTAAAACGGTCATCATATTTTTTAAAATCTGTTGGGTCTACTTCGACGTATATTTCATTTCCCCCATACCTATAATCTAAACGTAACTTTACATTTTTCATAACATAGGAGTCCCCTGGTTTAAAATCACTAAATAATTTAAAACTGGCGAATAAAGTTAAGATTTCAGAACAGTGTATTGTGTATGTAATATAGTTACCACATGGTATTTCTTTTTCCCCAACATTAATTATGCTAATTTCTGCTAGGAAATCATCAAGTACTCTAGAATATCTGGCATTAAAATAAATTTTTAAATCTGGTAATTTTTCCTCATCAACCGTTGTGTTAACTTTAACTCCAACTACTGAAACAGCGGCAATGACATTCAATATAAAGATGCTTATTATTCCAATTGCAATAAATTTTCTTTTCATTTTAACCATTCCTCTTTGGAATTAAATAGTAGTATAGATAAATATTATTTAAATTTTATTAAAAAATTCTATTTTAATAAACAGCATGCCAACATCTTAGAAAAAATGATTTTTCATCATCTTCCGAATAATTTAAATTCAACATGCAGATACTCTGCCTCGAAAACAAGGGGGTTAAAAAAATTATGAAAAGAATTTACAACTTCTATGCGGGACCCGCAACATTACCATTGGAAGCATTAAAAAAAGCACAGAAAGACCTTCTAAACTGGGAAGGAACAGGAATGTCTCTAATGGAGATATCGCACCGTTCTAAACAATATGATGCCATGCATAAAGAAGCATCGCAACTCGTAAAAAACCTAATGAAACTACCCGATGATTATAAAGTTCTATGGTTACAAGGTGGCGCTTCAACACAGTTCTGGATGGTACCCTTAAATCTAAAAATAAATGGTAAACCAATGGAATACGTGAACACAGGTGTATGGTCAAAAAAAGCCATAAAAGAAGCAAAATTCTACGGAGACGTAAACGTTGTAGCAAGCTCAGAAGATGAAAACTTTTCATACATACCAAAAAACATAGGATTCAATGGTAACGCGGCCTATGCCCATATAACAGGTAACAACACAATTTATGGAACAGAATGCCATGAATGGCCAAAAACACCAATTGGTGTACCACTTATCTGTGACATGTCCTCAAACATGATGAATAAAGTAGTTGACCCAAAAAAATTCGGGGTAATCTATGCAGGAGCACAAAAAAACATCGGCCCTGCTGGTGTAACACTAGTAATAATAAGAGAAGACCTCCTAAACCGAGTACCTGAGGATACTCCAACCATGCAGAAATGGAAAACACATGCAGAAAAAGACTCACTTTTTAACACTGGACCCTGCTGGGCGATATACATGTGCAAACTCTGCCTTGATCACCTGAAAAACATTGGTGGAATACCTGAAATAGAAAAAAGAAACAGGAAAAAAGCCAAAATACTCTACGATGTTATTGATAACTCAGATGGGTTCTACAAAGGTCATGCAAAAACAGATTCAAGAAGCCTGATGAATGTCACATTCAACCTTCCAACATCAGAACTAGAAGAAAAATGCGTGAAAGAAGCCCTGGAACATGACCTTGTAGGTCTTAAAGGCCATAGATCCGTTGGTGGTATGAGAGCCTCGATTTATAATGCTATGACCATTGAAGGTGTTGAAAAACTAGCTGGTTTCTTGAAGGAATTCAAAGAGAAAAACCAATAAAATCTATTTTTTTATTCTATAGTAAAATTTTTTAATATAATTATACATAACATATTTTATAAAAAATACTTTATATTAAGGTGAATCGATGAGAAAAAAAACACTCATTATACTAGTACTCGGAGTAATAATAATCATAAACCTCTCAAATATTAACGTAAAAAGCATAAAAACACAAACAACAAATGACGCTAAAAACACAAGTAATCTCCTGTCAGAATGGGACTGGAGAAACACAGAACACAACGGTATCAAAGGAGACTGGACAACCCCTATTAAAAGCCAGGGGTTCTGCGGATGCTGCTCAATATTTGCATTATGTGCAGCATTTGAATCAGCGATAAGCATAAATGAAAACGATCCAGAGATGAACATCGATCTATCAGAACAATACATGCTATCATGCTCATCTGCTAAATGCACCGGCTGGGATCTTCATCAAGCACAGCTATGGCTAAAAACAGGTGGTGCAATACCCGAGGAGTGCCTCCCATACAAAGCAGATGATACAATACCCTGCTCCTCTATTTGCAACGAATGGAAAAACAAACGTATAAACGTGAAAAACATCGATCGTTTAGCAGGGACCACTGAAGAAATAAAAAACCTTCTCATACAAAAAGGACCATTGGCAACACGAATGAAAATATACCCTGATTTCGATAAATACACCAATGGTGTATATGTAAACAAAGAACCCTCAGATTATTATTCAACACATGTTGTCACAATAGTTGGATACAAGGATACACCCTATAATATGAACTATGATGGATATTGGATTTGTAAAAACAGCTGGGGAAATTACTGGGGAGAAAACGGATATTTCCGAATAGCCTACGAAGAAGCAGATATAGGATTCATTGTCTACTACATAGAATACGAACAAGGAAGCATACCAGTCCTCTTCGTCGACGCTCAAAACAATATAAAAAAATATGCAAAAACAGATTCTGAAATAAGTTTTTATGGAATAGCTGGAGGAGGAACACAACCATACAGCTGGCATTGGGATTTCGACGATGGAACAACCTCCACAAAGAGAAACCCAACACATAAATATCAGGAGAGCAGAGAATACTCTGTCAAATTAACAGTCACAGATGCAGATGGTGAAACAAGTACTGATACAGATAAAATCTTAATAGACAACCCCCCAAAAAAACCAACGATCACAGGCCCAAAATTTGGGAATACCGGCCAAGATTACACATATACAATATCAACAGAGGACGAAGATGGTGACAACGTTGCATACACCATCTGCTGGGGACATGATCTACCAATCGACCTAGATGAATACTACAGATCAGGGGAAAAAATAATACTAAATCATACATGGAATAATAAAGGCAGTTTTTGTATACAAACAAGCTCAACTGATGAACATGGCGTTGTCAGTTCAAACTCTTTTTATACCGTTTATATAAGCAAAAACAAAATATTACCAAAAAGAATATCCCCGTCTTTCTCAGGTCTAATAATTACAAGATCCCTTCTGTTAATAAATTTTTAAACTTAATCCAAATTATTTCAAAACTTTTTACATAATGACATTTTCACAAGTTAAATTTAAATACAAAGATTGACAAACAATGACATGGAAAAATTGTATTGTGGAGAGGAAGGTGGAAAGAAAAAATGAATAAAAAAGTCCTTATAGTTGATGACGAACCCGACGTACTTGCCTCCATAAGAATAATACTCGAAAGACAAAATTATGATGTTATAACAGTGACAAATGGAATTGAATGTTTAAGAGAAATAGAAAAAGGATACCGTGGACTGATACTAATGGACCTTATGATGCCAAAGATGGACGGATGGGACACAATAAACGAAATCGTAAAAAGAGGCCTCATAAAAGACGTATCAATATCAATAATCACTGGAAAAGGCACAAAGGATTTCCAAAAAATGAGCGAACTAGGATCATATGTTTATGACTACCTTGCTAAACCATTAGATGTAAATCGACTCATTTCAAGCGTAGAAAGAGCAAATCAATATTTTTATAAACGAAGCAACTAAATTTTCTCCTCTTTTTTTATTTTAATTCTCCCGATTTGACATTTTAACATTTTGACATTTTTACAGAGTAGACTTAAATATTAAGAAGGCCCTGCTGGCCATACACATCCCATCCTATATGTGAAGGTAGGTCTGGGTCATAAATAAAAAAATATATAGGATAAAAAAAGTGTCGAATTAAGATTCATTACACCAATTACCTGCTTTCAAGATCCAGGCCATTTTTACCTCCAGATTCTAAAATTCATCTAATTTCTTATTTGACCTAGCCTTGATTAAATTCTGAGATGTTTTCCAAGAATGTCTAGCATGCGGAGGGAGTTTACCATATTTAGCAAACCATGTTCTAAGAAACTTCTGAGTAAAAGGATCCGCAGGGTAACCACTACCAAGAGGGAGATCTATTTTCGATTCTAACTCCTTAGCTATCTGCTGAACCTGACTATCCCTAGTAGTTTTAGCAATAATAGATGCTGCTCCAACAATAGGATATCTCTCATCAGCTTTATGTTTTGAAATAATCTCAGGTCGAAAAGAAATTTGAGCTAAAATATCCTCAGCAAAACGTTTTTCTTTAACATCCGCTGAATCAACAATACAAAGATCAGGTTTAAGTTTTTTAACAATTTTAGCAAAAGCATTAACTTCTATTTCATTAAGTGTCATAACCTTACGCATATCATCTATATCTTTCGCTGGGATGATAAGAACCTCATAATTCAACGCAGTATTTTTTATTTTTTTAGCAAGAATCTCTCTTCGCCGCGGGCTTAACTGCTTTGAATCACGGAAACCTTGATTGATAAACTCTGATTCATCATTATAAATCACACCTGCTACAACAAGTGGACCGAACACAGGACCCCTACCAGATTCATCAATACCAGCAATCATCAGTGGCATGTAAGCGGATAATAATAAAAAGAGATTGCGGAAAAAGAAACAATATATATGCAATATTATTTATGATCTGATTTTATTCCAACGAGTCATGCCGCTGTAGCTTAGCTGGTGGAGCAGCTGATTCGTAATCAGCAGGTCGAGGGTTCAAATCCCTCCAGCGGCTTAAAAAATCTTATTATTCTTTATTCTTTTTTTACATTTCTCACATAAACTAAGCTTTACACTCCAATAATTTACTCCTTCGGCACCGAATCTTTTTCTGCAGATTTTACAGATCATACATTAATATTTGTCACTAATTATTTTAAAAGATTATTGTACAAGTCTTACCAAAAAATATAATTTTTTATTTTTCCTCGGGTTTCAATATCTGATCTATCCTTTCCTTAAGATCTTTGATATTAAAAGGTTTAACAATATAATCCTCGGCAGCAAGATTTCCCATTCCAATGCTCATAGTATCACCTTTTGCTGTTAGAAAAATAATAGGTATTCCCTTCCATTGAGGGTTTTCTTTTATTTTTGCTGCTACATCCCAGCCGCTTACTTCAGGCATCATAATATCAAGGAGTACGAGATCAGGGTTATTGGATAAACCTGATAGTTTTTCAATACACTCTTTGCCATCTTTTGCTTTTATAACCTCATAACCACTCATTTCAAGAGCCTGACCAACTGTTAGAAGTATATCTGGTTCATCATCTACAACAAGTATTTTTTTACTCATGCCTGTTCGACCTTTTCTTCTTGTTCTTTTTCAGCTTCTGCAAGTATTTTATCAACACGATCAAGAAGCGTATCCTTATCAAAAGGTTTCATAATATAATCAGCAAGCCCCTCCTCGAGTAGTACTTGTTTCCTTTTATCAGATATTTCAAGAACACTCATAAATGCTACTTTGATATCAGTAGATTTTTTATTTATCCTGTTGAAAACATCCCAACCACTCATACCAGGCATCATAATATCAAGGAGTACCAGATCCACTTTTTCTTTTTCAAGAAGACGAAGGCATTCCTCACCACTATGAGCAGCTACAACATTGTAACCACCGAGTTCAAGGACAGTACGTGTAAGATCAACAATATCTGGCTCGTTATCAACAACCATTATCTTCTTCATTTTTCTCATCTCACCTGACTTACTAATCCATATAACTATTATCCTATATCAATAATATGTTTTTAAATTATAGCATTATCATTTATTTATGATTTTTTTTATAATATACTTATTTAAAATTTATACAAAAGATTTATTAAGGTTCAATTCTGTTGTGGTTTCTTCTAAAAATGGTGAAAATACATTGATAAAAATTGATGAAAAACTTTGCAAAGGTTGTGACATTTGTTATACTATTTGCCCAGTTAATGTTTTTAAAAAATCAGATGAGATCAATAAAAAGGGATATTTTATTCCTAATCCTGTAAATAATGATAAATGTATAAACTGTGGACTTTGTTTGGTAATGTGCCCTGAATTTGCAATTTATCTCGATGATTAATAGGCGGTTATATGAATAAAAGAGGAAAATATCTTAAAAATTTCGAAAATAAAAATTTATTCATCAATGGAAATGAGGCTTTATCATATGGAGCAATTTTCGCGGGATGTAATTTTTTTGCAGGTTACCCGATAACCCCCTCTTCTGAGATCGCTAAATTGCTTTCAAGGGAATTACCAAAAGTTGATAGTTATTTTCTTCAAATGGAAGATGAAATAGCTAGTATCTCTGCTGTTATTGGATCCGTTTGGGCAGGTGGAAAATCAATGACCGCTACTAGTGGCCCTGGTTTTTCACTTATGATGGAAAACATTGGTTATGCTTGCATGACAGAAACACCTTGTGTAATAGTAAATGTACAACGTTCTGGTCCTTCCACGGGTCAAGCTACAAAAACTGCTCAGGGGGATATTATGCAGGCAAGATGGGGAACCCATGGTGATCATGAGATTATTGCATTATCACCTAGTACAGTTCAAGAATGTTTTGACTTAATTATCAAATGTTTTAATTTATCTGAACAATATAGAACACCAGTTATTTTTTTAATGGAGGGTATAACTGCTAATTTAAGGGAGAAGGTAATTTTTCCATTAGCAAAAAATGTTAATATTACGCCAAGAAGGAAAGCTAAAAAAAATGAACAAGCTTTCGGTGGTGAATTAATACCTCCAATTATAGAATTTGGTCACGGTAGAGATGTTCATGTAACAGGATCAACACATATGGAGAATGGTATGAGAGATATAGTGAGTCAAGGAGTACATGATAAACTTGTAAGAAGAATTAATACAAAAATCAGTAAAAACAGAGAAAAAATCACGGTTTTAGACGAAAAAATTGTAGAAGGCGCTAATGATGCAATAGTATCATATGGGGTCACTGCACGGCCAGCATATGGTGCTGTTTTAAAAGCTAAAAAACACAATAAAAACATAAGCTTCAATCGTCTGGTTACAATATGGCCTTTCCCAAAAAAACAGATCATCAATCTTGGTAAACAAGTTGATAGGATATATGTTCCAGAGATGAATCTAGGTCAAATATCAAGGGAAATTGAAAGATACGTTAACTGTGAGGTAATACCAATCACTAAGATTGGTGGTATACCATTCACGGTTGATGAGATATACAAGGAAATCGGAGGTACAAAATAATGGTGACCTCTAAAAACAAAAATCCTCTAATTAAATATCTAAGGAAAGAGGCACTACCTACTACCTTTTGTCCAGGATGTGGATGTGGCACTATATTAAATGCCTATGTTAATGCCCTTGACAATCTTAAAATCCATCCTGAAAAAACTATTTCAGTTACAGGTATCGGTTGTTCATCATGGATTACTTCACCGCATTTTAAAGGTGATACCCTGCATACGACTCATGGCCGGGCTGTTGCCTTTGCAACTGGAGTAAAAGTTATGAAACCAGATATGCATGTTGTAGTAATAGCTGGGGATGGTGACCTAGCCGGTATTGGTATTAATCATTTGATACATGCAGCCCGTCGGAATATTGGATTAACCGTTCTACTTGTTAATAACAATATTTATGGTATGACCGGAGGTCAATTTTCAGCAACTACTCCAAAGGGTTTAATCACTACAAGTTCTCCATATAAAAACATTGAAAACCCATTTAACATAGCTGATATTATTACAGCATCTGGAGCAAATTATGTAGCCCGGTGGACAACATATCAAATTTTTCCACTAATACATTCGATAGAAGAAGCATTAAAAACAAAAGGATTCAGCTTTATTGAAATCATCTCTCAATGCCCAATGAATTATGGTAGATTTTTAGGCATCAGAACCGGTGGAAAATTTTTAGAATATTTTAAAGAAAACTCAATAAACATTGAAAAAGCAAAAAATTTATCAGAAAATGAAATACGTGGAAAATTCATTGTGGGTAAACTAGTTGAACGAAATTCACCAGAGTTTACAGAACAATTAAGAGATATTAATAAAAAATTTCAGGATGATCATAGATGAAAATTCGTTTTTCTGGTTTAGGCGGACAAGGCATAGTCATGTCAGGTTTTATACTGGGGAAGGCGGCAGTATTAGATGATTTTAATGTAATTCAAACGCAAACATATGGAAGTGCCTACAGAGGCATGATTGGTAAAAGTGATATAATAATCTCAAAGAAACAAATTAATGAAATTGAATTCAATGATCCCGATACGCTAGTTGTTTTTTCCCAGGATGCCTATAATCAATATCATAAAACTTTGAAAAAAGAAGGCATATTACTGATGGATAAGGATCTAATCAAACAAGAAAAATTAAACTATAAAAGATACTCAATACCTATAACCAGTCTTTCAAACCAAAAATTTGGTAAAAAAATATATGCAAATATAATAATGCTAGGCTACATGTCTGCCATTGTTCAACCTGTATCTAAATCTTCATTAATTAAAAGCATAACTGAAACAGTGCCTAAAGGAACATATAAAGAAAATCTAAACGCCTTTGAATTAGGTTATAAAAAAGGAATTGAGGATAAAAAAATTTGATCATATAATTATCTTATTTTTTTATCATAAACACGATATATTTTATACATTTTTGCACCAATTTTTTCTGTAGCTTTTCTCTCGTTGATATTGTCCTCATCAATCCATCCAATTTCAGCGGTTTTGTAACCACGTTTTTTCATCTCAGATATAACATAGTAATTCATAAGACTAGCAATTCCTTGACCACGGTATTCTTTTTTAACACCAACAAAGTTAAACTTACCTCTATCGATCTTATTTTTATTGATTAAAAATTTCAAACCACCTATTAAACCGATTTTGCCATTTAAATCTTTGAAAACCTGATTATAATCCGGTAATGACCATTTAAAAGCCACTGGTTCCTTATCTTTAGTAACAACTAAAAAAAGCCCAGTGTCAACAATCCATCTTATCTGTTTAACACCAAATCTGTTTCTAACCTCTTCCTCAGATACATTAACATAACCCCAATGATGCGAAAAAACATCTATGATTAACTTAATCCACCACTTCTTCTCATTGTTGGCCCTTAAACGATTAAAACGGCGGATTTTAAACCCATTTGCCAAACATCTTTCAGTTGATTTTTTTATTGAATCAGGTATAGGCTGATTTATATCAAGATAATATGAAATAAGATCTTTACATTTCTTCATCTTATATTTTTCTAATAAATCAATATAATACTTTGGGGAATATGTGCCATATGTATATGGATCTGAATCAAAACCTTTATACAAGATACCACAGCCAACATCTACTCTACCATTGAACGGTCCCATCATGATATCAATATCTTTTGAAACCAACCATTTTCTAGCAGCTTCTAATAAATTAAAAGATACGTTCTCATCTTTTATACATTCGAAGAAACCAAAAAAACCAATTTTTTTACCAGCGCTTTCAATATATTTTTTATCAATAAAAACGGCTATCGTTCCAACAGGTTTGTTTTTTTTATATGCAACAAAAAGACATGTTTCAGCATGATTCCAAAAAAAATTGCTCTTTTTAAAAAAGCCTTTAAATTCTGCCCATAACGGTGGAACCCATTTATCATCGTTTTCATAAACTTCCCAAGGGACGTTAAAAAAATCTTTAAAGGACTTTTTGCAATTTACAACAGTAAGTTTTATGTTATTTTTAAATAAAATGTCTTTTTTTTCATCTGAATCAAAGATAAATTTTGATATTTTTAACATGATTTCACGATTTTGTTGGTATTTTTAGTAGAACCTTCGGTATATTATTGATTGCTATAAATTTTATCCTAAATCATGTTTATATCTAATTAGTTGGTTTATTGTCGAACAAAAAAAATAGTATATTAAACTTGAATCATGTTTTTTTATTAAAAATAAGTTATGCTTGATATTAACATAATAAAAATTAAAAACTTGTTTTGTTTATAGCTTTAACTTACAGATGGCAGAAAACAAGCAAAAAATTAGAATTATTAAAATAGCAATACTGGGAGAGGAACCATTGGGTTGGGGATCAGGTAAACATTATTTCCCAGTTATTTTAAATAATTACAAATGGAAAACAGAGCAAACTGAGTATCAGTTTAAAACAGAATATGTGTATGATAAAGATATTTTAAAAGGGAGATTAAAAGATTTTGATGTTTTACTTTGCCCTGGTGGGGGGGTAGGTGATGGCGAAGCTATAATGAAAGGTTTTAGATTTCTTCCAAGGGTAAAAAAATGGAAAAAACAAATTAAAAAATATATAGACGCTGGTGGTAGCTACGTAGGAATCTGTGGCGGTGTTGCATGTTTCACTGGTCTTGATAAGGGGCCTGGTAGAAAACCAAAAACTTTTTTTGAAAGACTATACAATAATAGTAACGTAGGAGCATCATGCGTAAAACATTTTTATAAAGATTTAGCGTTTCCTTTGTTTTATCCTTTTCAAAGAAGGCATCCTGAAAAAATAGGTGCAACTGGTTTTATTTTTTCTTTTAAACCAGGTATAACAAAAAATAATAAAAGAGTTCATGCAGGTGGTGTACCTGTGGATTTTGTCATATCAAAAGATAACCCAATTTTTTCAGATTATACTGATGATAAGATTCGTATTAGATGGTGGGGTGGTCCAGGTCTTACAGTCCCAGAAAAACCTGGCAGAGAAATTAAGATTCTTGCTAAATATCCAAAAAACGAATTTTCGACTAATTCTAAAACAAAAATAAATGCATGGTACTATAAAGGTGGCATCACTGGTTTAATACATGCTTTCTTTAAATCAATGTCAGTTCTGAAAAAAGGAAAAGAAAAATTAAAAGATGTTTTTATCTATACTTATTATCTAGCTAAACCCTGGGTAAACAGTGATAAGATTGTAAACCTTAGTTATTCAGATAAACCTAGTATCACTGCTGAGATTTACCCTAATAAGAATAAGGGGAGAATCCTTTTATGTACCTCCCATCCAGAGTATATGATCTGGTGGGATGGTTATATAGAAGAAATTAAACAAAATGGCAAAAATTGTATAGCCGAAGGATTTCACAAATGGAAAGATATATCTGATTTTTCTAAGGATTATGTTGATGAATTAACGCATACATGGTGGATTGTTAGAAGGATAACTGCGTGGGCTGCTAAAATCCCTGATGAGCATCTTCCACCCATCAAGAAAGATAAATTAAACGAGGATGTTGAAAAAATAATTAAAGAGAATATTCTGTCTGATGGAACATTATTGAATCAAATGAAAAATATTTAAAAAGTTGCTTTGTTTCTCGTAAAATAAAAACTAGAATATATATGGTGAATAAACTTGAATAAAAACCAAGGCTGTTTTTTTACTCGACCATTTAAATTTCTTGCCTCATGGCGTTCTTTACCACCATATGAGTTGCTTAGTTATATTCTGATGTATGCTAGTGTTCCTATGCTTGCCATTGGAGTTCAACAATATTCCATAAATGTTGTTAAACTCATTGTTTTTACTGTTATATGTTTATATTCAGGTTTCTTTGCAGCCTTAATTTGGAATGATATAACAGATGTTGATATCGATGCTGTTGCTCATCCTGATAGACCAATCCCTTCTGGTAGGATTAGCAAGAAAAAATTTTTTGCAATAGCATTAGTTTTTTCAGCATTGACTTTTATATTTTCTGTTCTTATCAGCATTATTTGCTTTTTAATTGTCGGATTTGCAGCATTATTTGTAACATTCCATGATAAATATTTGAAGAAAAAAGTAAAAATTCCTGCTTACTCCGAGATTTTTACTCCGTTTCAGTGGATAGTTGTTGTATTATTCGGTTTTTTTGCAGGTTGGACAGCACTTCCGCAGACATCCGAAATAATAATTAACATTTCATATCTGGGAAGTATATCAACAGATAAAACAACAGTTATCCAAATGCTGATTTTGATTTTATTTACCTATTTTGCAGATAATGCTCATGATCTGGCAGAAGGCATAGTAGATGCGGATGGTGATAAAAAACAAGGTGTTAAAACATATGCTACAAGTTTTGGTGGAAAAAATGCTGCAAGGATTTCTTTTATATGGTTTTTAATCTCAGGGGTATTAGGGTTCTTATTGTTTTTCTTTACGATATTATCTTATTTTTTCTTGGTTCTATTTATTTTCATCTGGTGTTATATGATGTATTATTCTTATAGACTCTTAAAGGCTAAGCCTTATGAGTTTAAAAAAATCGGAGCAATTGTGGGTAGAAAAGGATTTGATTATTTCCTTATTTGTTATGTTTTAATATTTATCGATGTTTTAATACAGGTTTTATTGTTTAACTTTTGAAATAACCACCTTAATCTTTTTTGATTTTTTATCTATCGGTATCTCATCAACTTCATTTAGTGATAGATTAATCTTTTTTCCTAATTTTTCTAAAAAAAGTGTTTTCAGTTCTTTTAATAGTTTTTCAACAGATGGTCCTTTATTTCGTAATTTTTCATCGATTACTACACGTACCTCAATTTCATCGATTTCATGCTGTATAATCTGAAATTGTTTTATTTTATATGTTTGATACTTATCCATTATTTTAGCAGGAATTGTTGTTATTTCAAAAGGTGCTATAGTTTTGTTATTTGGCAATATTATTAACTCCATAGATCTACCCTGTATATCACTTATAATTGGGGAATTAATGCCACAGTTACATTTTTCATCCTTTAAAACTAACAGATCATCTAAACCGGTATATCTTATGATTGGAGTGCCTCCACCATAAAGTTTAGTTACAACAACATGCCCGGGTTTTCCTAATTCTACAGGCTTATAATCTTCATCTAATACTTCTAAGAAAACAAAATCAGAATTAACATGATATTTACCTTTTAAACATTCAAATGATATCAACCCTGTTTCTGTTGTAGCGTAATAATTTATAACCCTGCAATTAAACGCCTTTTCTACATATTTTTTTGTATAACTATCTAACATCGCGCTACTTGATGTTACATATTTTGGGTTAATGTTTTTACCATAACCATTCATTTTTAAATTTGCAAGTTTATTTAAAATCACAGGATCAGAAGAAATTATATCCGGATTAATCTTATTTAACTCTATAATTAAATCCTCTGGTTTACTATCAACATGGAAATAATAGTGATTATTCATGGAGACAAATCTTTTTAAAAATGAATTAATGCCATCTCTAAATATTGCTTTTTCTGTAGTACTCGGAGCGAGATCAATAATTTGAACTATTTTTGTTTGTTGCCAATTTTCATTAAGGGCTCTAAGAGCTCTTAAAAAGCCCTCCAAATGCTTTATGGTATTAAACAAATCATAATACATAAAAACAGGTTTACCTGTGGACCCCGAGGTTGATACTAAAAAACTTTTTGTAATATCAAAATCTCTGGGGATAATATCATTTGGGTAATTATCTCTCAGATCATCTTTTGTTATAAATGGTAATTTATTAATGTCGTCTACGCCTTTTATATCATCTGGATGTATGCCATTTTCTTTGTATTTTTTATGATACAATGGAACATTGTAAGCGTATCTTACTATTTTCCTTAGTGATTTATCCTGATATCTCCTAGTTTGTTCATCATTAAAATCCCATATTCTCGTAATATCTGAAAGATAGCTTGCTGCGATTCTAAGTAGGAAAAAAGGGTTAAGATATGGGTTCATTAATGCCATTTTATCTCCTTAAGGTAGATATTTTATTAATATGATAATATATTTAATATATAAAGATGTGTTTATCTAATAACTAAACTTGGTTTAGATTCGAGTTAAAAACTCTAAATAATAAAAAAAGGATATTGTCACTATGGGCACCTTTACATTGATGCGAGCTTTAATAGAGTCATATATTCATGAAAAAGCATCCAGAGCAGATATTCTTAATTTACAGGAGAAAAGGTTTCGGAAAATCTTAAAATTCGCTTATAAAAACTCAAAGTTCTATAACAAATTATACAATTCAAATGGTATAAAAGAAAATGATTTAGCAACTATTGATATTAGCAAGATTCCCACTGTAAATAAGGATTTAGTAATTGATAATTTTGATGATGTTATTGTACCCAATGGTATAGCTAAAAAAGAAGTATTAGAATTTTTAGAAAAAAGCAATGATCCTAATGATTTATTTAAGAATAAATATCATGTTATACATACTTCAGGGTCATCCGGGAAAATTGGATATTTTATTTATAATAAAAAAGAATGGGATTTCTTTTTTACCTATCTTACTAAATTGTACAAATTCAGCTTCTCTAAAAATAAAACTGCGTTTATAGGTGCTGCTGGTGGTCATTTCACAGCAGCAAGTTCTTTAGCCTGGGCATCAGATATGGGGTTGACAAAATTATTCTGTGAATCTCTAATTTTAAGTATCAATAAACCCTTAGATGAAAACATTGAGAAATTAAATCAATTTCAACCAGATATATTAGTTGGCTATTTTAATAGCTTAAGGATACTCGCTGAAAAACAAGAACAAGGAATTCTAAATATTAAACCCAGATATCTTGTCAGCAGTGGTGAAGGTATAACTCCCAGAGGGAAAAAATATATTGAAAAGATTTTTAATCTGCCTCTTGCAAACATGTACGCATTTTGCGAATGTTTTTTTCTAGGTGTAGGTAAAACTGAGTACAATGGTATTTATCTAAGAGACGATCTTGCTCTTATTGAGATAAAAGATAATTATATACTTTTAACAAATCTAATCAATAAAACACAACCTATTATAAGATATAGAATAGATGATTATGTAGTACTAAAAAATGATCCAGTTAAAAAACTTCCATTTACATTAATTGATGATGTTGTAGGCAGAAATGAGGCAACAATATGGCTGGAGAACAAAGAAGGTAATATGGATTTCATTCATCCCTTGGTAATGACAGATTTTTATGTTAAAGGATTGGATAAATTACAAATAATTCTTAAAGATAAAAAATCATTCGACCTCATGATAGTAGTTAAAGGCAAAGATGAAAAAATTGTAGTTAAGGAGGCAAAAAATAAGATGGATATTCTTCTTTCTGAGAAGAATTTCGATGATGTAAAATATAAAATAAAAGTAGTAAAAGATATCCCCATTGATGAAAAAACAGGTAAGTTTAAATTAATTGTCAAACAAAAATCATATAATTATTAGATTAAAAAAGTTCAGAGATTGTTTATTATGAAAAATGAAGGAATATTTTCAAAATTGATAAATTATTTTAAACACCTTTTTTATGATAAGATATTCCCAAAGTTTCGTCCAGGTAATTTTAAAAAAATTTGGGATTGGTCGTTTGTAATTTTTGAAAAAATTTCTTATAATTTTGATGTTCTTTCATCGAGTTATATTGAGTGGTATAATGACATAGTAGATTATGAAATTAAATTAGCAAAAATTTCAAAAAAGGATCATGTTTTGATAATTGGATGTGGATCAATCCCTGCAACAAGTATTCTTGTAGCCATGAAAACTAATTCAAATATTATCTCAGTTGATATAGATAAATTAGCAGTTGATAAAGCAGAAAGATATGTCAAAGAAAAGGGTTTAAAAGATAAAATCAAATTCAAACATGTCACTGATCTAAAGTATCTCCAAGAAGATTATGATGTCATTTTCATACTATTCGGAGTTAAAAAACCACAAGAACTCTTCGAGTATCTTATCAATAATATCGATGATAAAACTCGAGTTATATATCGCGTGGCAACTGATAAAAATGGTGATATAACTGCAAAAAAGAAGTTTTTATCAAAATATTTTAGAATTAACGATTTTGTTTTATCTAACTCCTGGGACAGAGTTTATTCATTTTTACTATCTAAAAAAAGATGATTAAAATTTGAAATCTCTTTTATAATATCTCCTATAAGTAAGATTCGCACCAGCAGGGAAAAATGATGAAATCTTTTTAATATACCAATATGATTTTATAATCCTTAGGAGAACATTTGGAGGAGTATAAAATTCTTTTGCAACTCGTCTAGCTCCCTCATGTAATTCTTCCACAGACATGTTTTTTGGTTGATAAACTACATCTACCTGGTTGTATCTAGACCAGTCATATGTAAGTATTCTCCCCTCTTTTTCAAACCTATCAAACAATGGTGTACCAGGATATGGTGTTAGAATGTTAACCTCAACGGCATCCATTTTCAATTCAAATAATTTCTCGATTGTTATATCAAATATATCTGGGGTATCTTCATCAAATCCAAATATTATCCCAGCTTGTACCATCATCCCATGTTTATGCAACCTGTCTATAAGTTTTTTATAATCCTCTACCTTGTTATGTGTTTTTTTGATACCATCGAGTGATTTTTGACTTACTGATTCGAATCCTACGAACCATTCAACACATCCAGCTTTTTTTGCAAGTTTTAAAAATCCCTCATCACATTTTAAAAGAACATTGGTTGTCCCATTTGCCAACCAGCTTTTTTTGACTTTTTGTTTTATCATTTCTTTGAATAATTCTTTTGCATATCTTGGAACAGATGTAAGATGCGGATCATGAAAAACAACGAATTTGTTTGGCATTTCTTTAATTTCTTTTACCACATCCTTTATGTTACGTCGCATTACTCCTCTTTCGCAGAAACTACTAATTGCACAAAATTCACATTTATTTGCACATCCTCTAGTCCATTGAACGGCTCCGACTATAGGGTTTCTTTTTATGAGATCTCTTCTTATTGGTGGGATTTCTTCTGGTTTAAAGCTATGGTCTTTTTCATAAATTGGTTTTAATTTACCATTTTTGAAATCTTTTAAAAGTTTAGGCCAACTTGCTTCAGCCATTCCAAGGATTATGCTATCTGCATGTTTTTTTGCTTCTTTGGGCATTGCAGTTGGATGGTATCCACCTAAGACCACGGTTTTTCCTCTTCTTCGGAATTCATCTGCTATCTCATAGACACGTGGAGCAGTCATAGTGTAACATGTTATCCCTATGATATCTGCGTCTTCATTAAAATCTAGATCCATATAGTTTTCATTTACGATTTTTACATCGTGTTCTTTTGGAGTAAGAGCTGCTATGTGAGGTAGGGTTATTATAGGGTTACCAAAAAGTAAAGGACTCCATGAATCTTTATCTTCGATGGTGGATTGACCATGTTCTATACGGGGAAAAACTAATAATACTTTCATCTTTTTTTTCCCTTCATTGTTAAATATCTAGTTTTTCAAATTTATAAAAATATCTTAGTGACATATTTTCGATAAATGTTATAGTTCCATTTATAGGGTTCAATTGGTACTGATTGAAACTTCTTTTCAAGGATTGTTTTACTGAAAAGAATTCTTTTGCAATGTATCTAATACCTCCAAGTAATTGTTCCTCTGTCATTTTTGCAGGTTTATAATTTACTTTTCCTTCTTCATATCGAGCCCAGTCGTAGTTTGTGATTCTACCTTCTTTGTCATATCTTTCAAAAAGACGTGTGCCAGGGTAGGGGGTTACTATGCTAAAAGATGCAGAATCCAGATCCCATTCATAAATAGCATCTAATGTTTTTTGGAATGTTTCTGGTGTATCGTGATCTAATCCAAACATAAAAAAACCTGTGACATTCATTCCATGATCTTTGATTTTCTTAATTGCAGTACCATAGTTTTCAACCTTGTTTGTGCTTTTTCCTGCTTGGTTGATGTTTTCTTGATTGATTGATTCAATTCCAAGGTACCATCTGTCGACTCCTGCCTCTTTTGATAGTTTTAAAAATTCGTCATCCCTGGATACGACATTTATGTTACCAAAACAATGGAATTTTTTGTCAAGTGATGACATTGCTTTAAACAATTTTTTTGAAAATGGTGGACTAATTGTTAGGCTTGCATCTGCAAAAAATATTGTTTTTGATTTGATGCTTTTCATTTCATCTATGAGATCATCAATGGGTCTACCACGAAATCTTGGTCCTTCAATTTTCTGCATTGCACAAAACTCACAACCAGTTGGGCATCCTCTGGAGGCTTGGATAGCTTCCATAATTGTATAAACCCCGATATCATGACGGGCAGGTATTATATCTTCTGGTTCTACAAGTTTATCTGATTTGTAGATTTTTTTAAGTTTTCCTTTTCCGGCATCTTCTAAAACCTTTGGCCATGTGTATTCAGCTTCGCCGATTACAACGCTGTCACAGTGTTGTTTGACTTCATCGGGCATTAATGATGCATGGTATCCTCCAAAAACAACAGGTGTTCCTTTTTGTCTAAAAATTTTTGATATCTCGTATCCTCTTTTAGAGTTATAAGTTAAACATGAGATGCCGATAAGATCATAATTTTCAAAAAAGTTTATGTCTTCATATCTTTCATCTATAATGCTGACATTATGTTCTTCAGGTGTTATGGAAGCTATTTGTTGTAGTGTTAGACAAGGGTAGTTAAATTTATTTAAAAAGCTTCTTTTAGGATTAGGATGTGGCATTATTAGTAATATCTTCATGTTTTTTCACTTCACATATATATTGGTATTACGTTGGGAGTATATAATATGGATAATACTATATAAATTCTGTTTTTTAATTCCCCCATAGCTAGGAATTAGATGAATATCTTATATTTAACAGTTATCATCAAAAAACACGTCAATAAGTGAAGATTTATGGAATAAGCAGGAGTTGAACCCGAGATTTTAACTTTGCGCATTGCAAAAAATAATTGTCTAGGTTATGAAAGACCTTGGTAATATTCTAAAGTTTATTTAACAAAAATTTATATGAATAGTAATTATATTAAATAAAAATTACAGAGGCATAAGATTACGCTTTATAACAGAAAAAAATAGTGATTAATATATGAAAAATAAAGACGATTTTATGATAGTCTACTCCCTATGTGACAAGGGAAAAATGCCAGAAGAACTAATAAGTTCACTTAGATCAATTTACCGTTTTATTGATAGAGAAAAAATAATCGTTTTTTATACTCCGCCTTATTCACAACATAATTATAACATTTTTAATAAATATGCTATAGTAAAACAGGTAGATAATGTAACTTTACCATTCAAATACATGTCAGGAAGACCTCCTTCAAGATATGGTGAGATCATGGGGCATCTTGGAGAAATATCCTCCTCGAATGTGTTTATTTTAGATTGTGATACAATTATTAAAAAAAACCTTCAGGAGTTGATTGGCGGGGATTTTGATGTAGGTTTTAGGATAGCCTGTTCATGGAACAATATAGATAAGCAAAAATGGGAAAAATTATTTAAAGATCATAACAAAAAACCGATTCCTGTGCCAAACAAGGGTTTTATGGTTTTTAAGAACAATTCACATAAAAAAATAAGTAAAGATTTTATGGAATATATGAAACTGGATTTGGCCCATGTTTCTCCTTATAATTACCAAAAGGATCAATATGCTCTTGCTCTAGCGATATCTGGTTATAAAGTTGAGTTATGGGATAAACATACACATGCATATGTATGGTCATCTGAAGAAAATACGGATACATATGTCCTGCATGGTAGAGTATTAAATCCGATTCATAAGATTATATTAAGAATTTTTTTCAAAATTAAAAAGAAACTGATACGTACAAGAATAAAATGAATAATAAAAAGGAAACCTGACATGAGAACAGATTATAATGATAAAATAGGTTATGATGGTATAAAAAAAACAAGGCAAACAAAACTTGATTACAACAGGTGGATAAATAACTATTTCTGGGATCCTTTTTCAAAAAAAGAAATTCAAGACTATCTTGAATTTATGGGAAAAAACTATGGAGGAGTAGAAACAGTACTTACATGCCATCCATCTGATAAAGAACGAACTACGATACATCTTCCTTATATCTATATGCACGAAATCTTTTTTCAAAATACTTCTAAAATTGTATTATTTCAAAAATATAATTTTTCAAGGAGCATAAACTCGTTATTTACTTCTGTTATATGGTCGTATCTACCAATGATGTCATCTGAATTTAGAAAACATCATAGAATCTATGAGATTAAACATAATTACAAAAATAATTTTATTAAACCACATCCAAAATATCTATGGACCAATCATAAAAAATTTCTTTACACACTAGGTGACAATTGGAAGGAAAAAAAGGAAGGAATCGGTCCAATATGGATATTCATAAATGATATTGCAACGGTCACTCAGGCAATATCTGATAAAAATGGAGCGGTTGGAGTATCCATATACAGTAAATTAACTGATGCGATTCATGAAAGTTTAAACACCAAAAATAGTAAAAAAAAGGATTTTGAGAAATACGGTGCTGCAGTGGGAACAGCTATTAAAAAATCCTATGAAAAAAACTCTGCATTGATTGATATAAATCTTGGGAATTTCATCTTTGATTCAAAATCTAGAGCTAGACCTATTGATGGCGAGTTATTTCAGGTTTTTACAACAGAAGTACCTGCACATTTTATTGGTTTTGAAGTAGTGAATATGATGGAAATGGTTTTTTTAGAAACTGTTCTTGATTATTGTAAACATGTTAATTCTCTAAAAAGTGAAGACATGTTAGCATATCAGAAGGGACTTAACATTTTCTTTTGTTCGTTAATTAAAAATTTGAAATTATCAGATAAGGAGATTCAAATAGCTTTAACTATTTTTCAAAATAGATCAACAAAACAAACTAATTTATTTTTTAAAACCTTACTGTCTTTGAAAGCCAATAATAAGATCATAAATAGATATCAAGATCTTCTTCAAAGAAATCTTATCTCTATATTAGAAAATATTTAAGTAGCATGATTGTTCCAAGGATGAGGATAACTGTACCGATTAATCTGCCGAGTTTATCTTCGTTTATTTTATTAGCAACTAAAGAGCCCGATATAGCCCCCAATGCAGCTGAGAAACCTGCAATTATTATTGCGGTATAAATGATTTCATTGTTGATTATATGACCAATGGTTCCTGATCCTGATATAAAAAAAATCATTATCAAAGCTGTACCAACTGCTTTATGAATTTCATAACCAAAAACAAAAATCAGGGTTAATCCAACTATTCCTGCAAGTCCTACACCCATAAAACCACACATGAAACCAAGAAAAAGCCCCGTAATAAAAAGAAAAATAGTTTTATGTTTTAAAATACCTTTAAAATTGATTTTTGATTCAACAAAATCGATGTTTTTTTGAAAACCATTTATTAAAAAATTTGCACCTAATACAATCATTATAAAACCAATAACAATAGCTAACCCTGATTCAGGTGCAGATGATGTAAATCTGCTACCAATAAAAGCCCCGATAACACCTGTGAATGCAAGTAGAAGCCCTGGTCGGATGTTCACATTTCTATGTTTTATATATATTAATCCAGCTATGCCACCAATGATACAATCAATCATAAGGCTTGTACCAATTGCTTGATGAATAGAATGTCCCATAAAAACTGTTAAAAAAGTAATCATAATGGTTCCTGTTGTACCAGATCCTAGACCTATAAATAATCCACTTCCGAAACCAGAAATCATCAGAAGGAAAATCGTCAAGTAATCGATAGTCATGAATTGCAATAAATTATTGCATAATATATATAGATTATTCTAAAAAAATGAATCTGGAGATAGGCTCAACTCTCTTGACCAAAAATTCTTCAAGAAAATAGTTATGGACTGGACGGGATTTGAACCCGTGGCCTCCACCTTGCGAAGGTGACGATCTTCCAGCTGATCTACCAGCCCAGATTAAAAAATGAAATGGTAACGAAATATTTGATTATTTCCAAAAAAAAATTTGATTTGAATTATTCTACTTTCACAATTTCTAAACATTTATCATGTGTGAAACCAGGTATTGAATTGATACTATTTGTAATAACAGGAATATTAGATTTTTTAACAATCCATGGAATAAATATATTTTTTAACTGGAGCATTGTATATAATTTGTCAATTAAAAAGGTATATCTCAGATTTTTAGTAAAACTATTAAATTCTTGTTGACCTTGTTTTTCTGATCTGACTGTTATTGCAGCAATTTTACCAGAAACAAGTGCACTATTTACTCCAAAATTAAAAAATGGGTCAAAAAAACCACTAATATAACCTGCTAAAATTATCTTTTTATTTGCTATTTTTTTAAAAAGCTGGATTTTTTCTGCAAAAATTGCATATGGTGTTAATGTCCATTTATCGAATTCAAATCCTTCAGTTTGCTTAATTTTTTCAATTACGTCTCTTAGGTATTTTGCTTTGGAACTTTGTCTAAAACCGATTGATGCACTAATTAATCCATTTTTACTAGCAATATAAAAATATCCACTATTTTTCTGACTAAAGAATGCTACACAAATATTTTTTTTATTGTTAGTTTTTTTAACTGCATGATAATGTTTTAGAGGTATATGTCTAATTTTTAGGTTTTTGCTAATTGGAGTGTTTTGACCTATTGCGATTATTGATCCTTCTTTTAATTCATGGATATTATCAGTTGTCAATGGGTGAGAAAACTCAAAATTAACTCCCTCTTCTTCAGCAATTTTATATAAATTATAATCAAGTGCATCTTTTGAACTTCCCCTTTCCGTTACATAAATATGATCTGGTTTAAAAGTTACATTCTTATTATATATATTTGCTTTAAAAATATCAAGTTTTGAAAAAAAAGGTTCAACATCAATGCCGATATAGTTTTTCATTTTTTCAAAATGAATTGGTGTTGCATGAACACTTGGGGTATAGGTTTTAGCACCACCTAAAGTTTTTTCTTTTTCAAATACTGTTACTTTGTAACCATCTCTTGCAAGATTAATAGCGGCAGTGAGACCTGATAGACCAGCACCATATATTTCAATATTTTTCATCTTAATTTCAAAAAAATAAAGGTTTTTTATATTTTAACCTTTTTTAATGCTTCAACGACAGGTAATTTTTCCCCCATCATAAATTTCTCAAGTGATCCTCCGCCGGTGCTAATATGGGAAATACGATCAATAATGCCTAGTTTTTCTACTGCTGCCACTGTATGACCACCACCAACAATGGAAAACACATCAGAGTTTGCAACATGGGTAAATATCTCTTGTGTCCCTTTCATAAATGCAGGGTTTTCAAAAACACCACATGGCCCTGAGAGAAAAACAGTTTTAGCATTAGAAAGAATAGTTTTGAAGTTTTCAATTGTTTTCTCACCTATATCAAATAGACTGTAATCTGTTGGAAGCTCAGAGACTTTTATCTCATTTCTATCAGTGTTTTTTTGCTGTGCAAAATCAGATGGCAAATATATGCTATCTTTATATTTGGAAAGCAGTTTTTTGATTTCCTCGTAGTTTTCAGGTGTCCCCTCTTTTGCCAGCATTTCCTCATTTTTACCTCCAAGTTTTATGCCTTCGGCTTTTAGAAACGCGTTTGCAGGAAGACCGGTTAGTATTATTTTATCTGCTGTTTTGTTTTCCAGGAGTCTTTCAATGGTTACTATTACATCTGAGAACTTGGCGCCACCAAATAGAAAAACAGAGGGTTTCTCAGGGTTCGCAATGATTTTACTTAGTGTTGTCAGTTCTTTTTCCATAAGTCGTCCTGCGGCTGATGGTAATACTACTGTGAAACCTATAAGTGAACATTGAGGACGGTGTGCCGCGGCAAAAGCATCATTTACAAATAGATCTGCTAATGGGTATAGTTTTTGTACTAGTTCTGATTTGGCGTGTTCTTCTGCTGGTTTTTTTTCTGTCTCACCATTGTATTTCCGCACGTTATCAAGCATTAACACTTCACCGGGTTGCAGGTTTTTAATCATGTTTTGTGCTTTTTCACCATATATGTCATCAACAAATTTTACTTGTTGTCCAAGGATTTTTTCGAGTGCTTTCGCATGTTTTTCCATGTTGATGAAATCCCAACTACCTTGACGTCCCTGGTGTGCAAGGATTACTGTTTTTGCTTTTTTATTTATTAGCTCTTTTATTGTTGGTAACGCTCTTTTAATACGTGTTGTATCAAGTATTTCTAACGTGTTTTTATCAAGTGGCATGTTAAAATCCACGCGTAATAGTACTGTTTTGTTTTCTAAATCAAAATCATCAAGTGTGTTATATTCCCTCATAAAACTTCCTCCAGTGAAGGGTTATATAAAAAGATTATTTAAACATATTTAAAAACTATTAAAATAGTTTTATACTGTTTGTGTTATTTGCATCTCAGCTGTTTTTTTTTGACCTGTAAAGATGTAGTTGATGAGGTCTACTATTCTACAGGAGTACCCCCATTCGTTGTCATACCAGGATAGTATTTTTAGAAGTCGTCCTTGTCCACCGTTTACTTTTGTGCTAAGTCCATCTATTATTGCTGAATGTGGGTTTCCAACTATGTCTGTTGATACAAGTGGTTCTTCTGTGTATTCCATTATGCCTCTTAGATTATTCTCTGATGCATGTTTGAAAGCGTTGTTGATTTCTTCAGATGTTACATCTTTTTTTAGTATACATGTGAGATCTGTTAATGATCCATCTGGTGTTGGTACTCTTACTGCTATCCCATCGAGTTTTCCTTGTAGTTCTGGTATAACTAATGATATTGCTTTTGCGGCACCTGTTGTGGTGGGGATGATCGATACGGCAGCAGCTCTTGCTCTTCGTAGATCTTTATGTGGGAAGTCAAGGATACGTTGATCTCCTGTGTAGGAGTGTATTGTGGTCATGAATCCTTGTTCTATCCCGAAGTTATCATTTAGTACTTTTACTGGTGGTGCTAGGCTGTTTGTTGTGCATGATGCATTGGATATTATATGATGTTTTTCTGCATCGTAGAGTTGTTGATTTACTCCTAGCACTATTGTTATATCAGGGTTTTTTGCTGGTGCTGATATTATTACCTTTTTTGCTCCTGCGTTTAGATGTTGTGATGCGCCATCGCGATCACGGAAAATACCCGTGGATTCGATCACTACATCGATGTCTAATTCATTCCACGGAAGCTTTGAGGGGTTCATCTGTGAGTAAAATTTAATCCATTTATCGTTGACAATTATTCCATCGTCTTTGGCCTCTATATTACCATTGAATTTACCATAGATGGAATCGTATTTTAGAAGATGAGCAAGTGTCTTGGTGTTACCAAGATCGTTTACTGCTACAATTTCGAAATTTTTTGCATATTGAGAATGGCCCAATGCTGCACGAAGTGTATTTCGACCTATTCTCCCGAATCCATTAATAGCTACTTTGATCATCCCTTCCACGATTCCACAAATAATTGGTGTGCTATATAATACTTCCGACAAGATGAGTAGAGGCAGCATCAATGATTTTAACTTTTACGAAATCACCGATTTTAACTTTTTGTTTAATTACAACAGGTTTATAGTTTTCTGATCTTCCAACCATGGTGTTGTTTTTTCCTTTTTCAGTTATTAAAATGGTGTGTTTTTCTCCGATATGCTGAACGTTGTTTTCTTTTGAAATTTTACTACATATATCTGTTAACTTCCTTGATCGTTGTTTTACGATTTCTGTTTTTATTCGTCCTTTCATGGTTTTTGCTTTAGTAAATGGACGTGCTGAAAAACGAGTGATATTCGTTATATCTGGTTTGATTTTTTCAATTAGGCCAATTGTTTCCTGGAATTGCTCATCTGTTTCTGATGGAAAACCAACAATTATATCTGTTGAAAATGTAATACTTGGATATGCTTTTTTAAACATTGTAATGGTCTCTAAAAAATTGTCAACATTATATTTTCTATTCATTTTCTCTAAGATGTTGTTATCCCCTGATTGAACTGGGATGTGAATGAATTTGTAAATCCTTGGATCATTGTAGCCATTTATTATTGAATTAATGTTTTTAGCACATGTAAAAGGGTTCATCATTCCAACTCGGATTCTGAAATCCACCTTGATTTTTGTTATCTCCTTCAGTAGCTCACCTAGATCACTCTTCGTATCTAATCCGTATGAGCTGGTATCCTGGGATGTAAGCTGTATTTCTTTACATCCTTGTTTTATCGCGTTTGTTACGTCTTCTTTTATTTCGGGGATTGGGTAGCTTTTGAGTTTACCCCTGGCCAAGGATGTAATACAATAGGAACATGAAAACATGCATCCTTCAGCGATAGCTATCGGCGCAGTTATTTGATCATGATGTTTTTGGAAAATTGTTTTATTCTCTGATGTGTAGTTTTTTTCTTTTCCATCTAAAATATCAGAAATATTGTGAGAATGCTGAGGTGGAAGTAGTTTTGCTTGTGGAAGAACTGATCTTATTCTGTCAGCTTGTACTGAAGCCATGCATCCTGCTACGACAATTTGTTTACCTGTTTTTTTAAGTTGTTTTAAACGGGAGAGCATTCTTTGCTCCGTGGTATCTATAACAGTGCAGGTTAAAATAACGATTAAATCTGAGTCGTTTATGTTTTCAACTAGCTCATGTCTGCTGTTTTTTATTATTCCTTTTATCAGGTTTGCATCAGCTTTGTTTGCCGTGCAACCGTAGACTTCAACGTAGGTTTTCATAAGAATGAGAAACGTTAAGAGAAGATTTCCTATTTAATTGCTTCTTTGACTCTTTTTAGAATAAAATCTTTATCAAGATTTGATATGAAGAATCCTGCTCGTGGTCCTTTCTCCTGACCAAGGGTTATTTGATATAGGGTTTTGAATGATTTTTTAATTGGAATATTTGTTTTTTCTGAGACTTCGTATATTTCGTTATGTATGTTTTCAGCGTTCCAGTCGAGGGTTGGTAGTTTCTCTAGGAATGCTTCCAGGAATTTTTTCTGATCGTTTTCGAGTTTTATTTTAGGCAGTGTTTTTTTGATTCTGAATTTCACCATGTCTGGTGCAAAATTATTTAGCCAGTATTGTGCATGCTCAGCTCTTTGTTTGAGGTGTTCTTCGTCTTCTTTGCTGAGTTTTTCTGGTATCTGATTTGTTCGTTTTAGTATTTGTTTGACATCTTTCCAGTTTTCACCTATCTGTATAAGTGTTACTAGATGCCGGTATGGTAGCTGATATGGCATTGTTTTTGGTATGTTGTATGGTTGTGAAAGCTCATATGTTTTCTGTAAATCTTTCATTCCTTTGATTTTTTCCTCTTTGCCATGGTATACTCGTTCTTGTTGATCGTATTCATCTACCAGGTTGAGCACCCCTAGTCCTGAGTCGAATACTATGTGTTTATTTGGCTGATTTCTAGTTATCAGAAATCTTAGCACTTCTGATGGTGTCATGTTTAGCATTTCTTCTGAGCTAAGTGCGGTTCCTTTGGAGCTATGCATTGCTCCCTGGCCTTTTAGTAATATGAACTCGTAGACTGCGTATTTTGGTGGTGGATAGTTGTAGATTTCTTTGACTATTGCTTCCCCTGTGTCTCTTGCTCCGCCTACTGTTCCCAGATCTTTTCCGAATGGTTCAAATGTTACATTTAGCATTTTCCATCGTGCAGGCCAGTCGACACGCCATGGTAGTTTTCCTACTCCTCCTTTTCTGATGTCAACGGTTCCCTCATATCCACAGTCGCATTTGTATTCTATTGTGGGGTATTCATAAAGCTGTGGTTTTGCATTTGTTATTCTACCGCATTTGTTACATCTTATGTTGAAAGGTAGCCAGTTCTTTGGTAGTTGTCTTTTTGATATTTTTTCTATTATTTCCCGGATTCTATCAGTGTTCTCTAAAGCGGTTTGTATAGCATCATTGTAGACGCCTTTTTTGTACATTTCACTAGCACGGTGAATTTTCGGTTTAATTCCTATTTCTTTTAATGAATTTAAAAATGAGAAAAGATAGTGGTCTGCGTAACTCTTGTGTTTACCACAAGGACATGGGATCTCTGAGATCGGCATTCCCACATATTTTTCATATTTTTTAGGAAGATACGGGTAAACCTTTCTCAGATGATCGTAGTCATCCGCGATATATATTAACTCAGCTTCTGCACCTTTTTCCAGTAGACATCGATATACTGAATCTGTTGTGAGAACCTCCCTCATGTTTCCGATATGTATCGGACCTGAGGGAGTGATACCTGTAGCTAGAACATGTTTCTTGTTTTCTTTGAGTAAATCATCTGCTAAAACTTCAGCCCAGTGCATTTCTAAGATCTCCAATTAAATATTTATCAAATCTTTTTTCTAGATCATTCTCGCACGAATTAATGCACGAAGCTTAACATCACCAATCTTGTCTATAGGTGTTTTATTTATAACAGATAAACAAAGCACTGGTTTTGCTTTTTCAGCTTTTGCCGCTTTAATAGCATTTCTAAAAGTATTACCCGATCCAGTTACATCATCGACGATTAAAACATTTTTTTCTTTAACACTTGCATAGTTCGAGGAAAACGCACCAGTTTTTTCATGATGTGGCCTAAAAACAGCCATTTCAAGTCCTAACTTATCAGCAACAAAACTAGCAAAAGGTATACCATTAATTGCGATACCAATTACTGTGTCAACCTCTTCACATTCCTCTAAAACAATATCACAAAGTGCATCTGCAATAAAACCAACTCTTGAAGGATAAACACCTACTGAGCGCCAACCTATTTTTACATCACCACTAGGTTTCTTTTCTTTTCCTTTACTCAGAAGCCAAATAGCTGTCTCCTTCGAAACATTCAACTCATCTGATATTTCATGCTCAGTTAACCCGCCCTCTTTGTATTTTAATGCTTTTTTTATGAGAGTTTCTACTTCTTTCATATATTTACTCCCTCAAAAACAAGGTATAAGAAATCCATATAAAGATTTTTGCTCCGATAACAGTAAAACCTTTATATTACAATGATATGCATAGAAAATAGTGAAATAATATGGCGAAACAGAAAAAAGGCGAAGGATTTCACTCTGCAGCAGGACTTATACGTTATTTTGATGCAGAAGAAAAAACATCATTACGTATACCACCATGGTTTATTGCTACGATGTGCATAGCCACAATAGTAATAATCACAGTGGTTCATGTTGTTATCCCATTATAAAAAAATCGTGTTTATTTTTTCATTAGTTTCTCTTTAGTTAAAAGTAGTGCCTTTTCTAAAGCTTCGTTTATCTTGTCCTTATTTGGTCCACCGCATTGCGTCATCCGTGGTTTACCACCACCGCTTCCACCAAGTATTATTCCAATTTCAGGTGCTATTTCTCTGAGATCAATATCCACGTTTTCAGATGCCATAGAAACAAGTTTTTTACCATCATAAACATGCACTACAAAATTGTCATCTCTGGTGATAACTCCTGCTGTAACTGTTCCATCTGAAGATGTTATCCCTACTACTATTTTAACATTTACACCAGGTATTATTTCAGCTTTTTCAATTAACTGATTTATTTCGTCAGAGGAAATCTTCTTTTTATTCTTCTGAGTTTTTTTCCACTCATTGAAAATATTTTCACTTGCTTCTTTCAGATCTTTTACAGGTTTTTTATCCTTGATTTTTATTTCATTTATAAACCTTTTAAAAGTCCTCTCTATTTGATCAGCTGGTACTGAAAAAACTTGTGCAACCTTCTTTAATTGTTCAGAAACATTCTCATGCTCCTTAACCTCGTAGGCTGCGCTAATTATTTTTATGATGTTGTTGTAAACTTCGTTTTCTCCTTCATGATATGCATCAGCCATTTTTCCAGCTGCAAAAAATACCCTGTTAACACCATCTTGTATCCTCTCAAATTTAATGATTCTGATTTTTTCTATTTCACCGATGTTATTAAGATGTGTTCCACCACATGCTTCAACATCGATATCTGGTATATTCAGAACTCGAATGCTATTACCCGGGGGGACACCTCCTTGGTATAATCGGAATCCGTAGATTTTCTCAGCACTGTTACGATCCATGAGTTTTTTCTCAACTGGGATACCTTTTTTAATAAATTGATTCGCTAGTTTTTCTATCTCTTTTTGTTCTTTTTCATCAACTGGTTTATAATGAGCGAAATCAAAGCGAGCTTCATTAATTCCAAGCTGGGAACCAGCCTGCCATATATGTTCGCCTAGACGATGACGAAGAGCACCGTTAACAACATGTGTGCCTGTATGATGTTTCATTAAAGTATAGCGGTGATCCCAGTCAATGACGCCTTGGATTTGATCACCAATGTTTAATTCATCATCGATCTCGTGAATAATTGCATCCCCAATTTTTTTAACATGTTTTACATTGATTTTTTTATTATTAATTTTTAAAAACCCGATATCGCCAGGCTGCCCTCCGCCCTCCGGGTAAAAGGCAGTTCTGTCAAGTATTATTTCAAAATCTTTTTTGGTTTTTCTCCTCCAAATAACCTTTGCTTTGAATTCCTTTGTGTAGTGATCCTTATAGTATAGTCGTTCTGTTTCTGGTAAATCCGTGGTTACTATTTTTTCTACTGTCTTTTCTATTTCATGTGTATGAAGCTCGGCTACCATTGACTCGAAACGTTCAGGGATTACTATTTTTACTCCTTCTTTTTTAGCAATATTTTTTACAATGCCTGGTGGCATACCATGGGTATCATAAAGCTTGATTAACTCCGTGTCATCGATGGATCCTTTTTCTTTCAAAATTCTTTTAACAAGAGTTTCACCCTTGGATAAAGTATCCTCATATTTTTTTGTTTCGATATCAAGAATTTCACCTATTTGTTTTCTCCTCTCATTTAATGATGGGAACTCTTTTTTAAGGATGTCAAGTTGCATCCAAACAAGATCTTTCAAGGAGTTTTCAAGTTTTAATTTATCTAAAAAACGAAGTGATCTACGTATAATGAGGCGAACTAGATAACCTGCTTTCACATTAGATGGGACGATACCATCACCGAGCATAAAAGCCAAACATTTGGTATGATCAGCAATTGAGTAAATACACATTTTATCTTTGTTCTCAGAGTTTTTATTCAGCCATTCTATCATTTCGGCTGTAGCTGTTTCATGAACAGTGTTAGTTCCGTTTGTTAACCAGGATATTCGTTCAAGTCCATAACCTGTATCAACAATATTCAAAGGATTAGGTGAATATTTTTTCCCGTCTATCTCAAATTCACCATGTTTATCTTCTTTCATGTTCATGAAAACAAGAGTAGCGATCTCCAGACCATTAGCTATTACCTCTAGACATGGGCCAGCGTTTCCACCACCAAACCAAAGCTCCTCTTTGTAGTTAATGGACTCTTTTGGGATTCCAATATGTTTTGTGAAGTATTCATCACATAAACGCACTGTTTCCTCTTTGAAATAAATCTCATTCTTTTTTTTATTAAAAGCATGATGCCCCATCATTTCAAATATTGTCAGATGACGACCACTAACACCAACCTGTTCAAGATCATTAAGACGAATACACGGCTGTGAGATAACAAGGGGATTAGCCGGAGGTGGTACTTCACCACTGGTTACATGTGGTTGAAAATCAGCGATAGAAGCAATAGTAAGATAAATATCAGAACGCCAACGAGCAATAACTGGACAACGTTCACCGGTTTCAGGGTAACAAAGCCGGGAGTGACCATTTTTTTCAAAGAAACTTAGAAAACTCTCACGGACCTCACTAAGTGTAAGAGGTTTTTTGCCCTGAGGATTCCCAATAAAACTGAATTTAACACAAGGTTGATCGCCACAGAGTTCTGAATCCTTGTCTAAAGTCCAATAATGTGACCCACATGATTTACATTTTTTCCTAATGTAACCATGATCATGGAAATATTTTAAATCACACTCTTTTTTAAGGAAGGAATCCATATGTTATCACTAACTGTCAACCGGTATATGACGAAGGTTTATAAATAGTGTCTATATCAAATATTTCAGGATGCTGAATATCGCAGGTATAAACCTAACACAGATTGCACTTTGGATACTTAACATCGCGTTACCACTCATAGTGTTTTATCTTGCATATCTAATTCTTACTAAATCATTCAACTATATAGGCTTTACAACCATTGAAGGAATAATAATAGTATTAGTCTCTTTTCTTTTTTCTTTCCCGATATTCCTTTTTGGTTACAATATCTCAAACATAGCGTTATTCACCTACAATGGTTGGGTAGTTGGTGTTAACACTGGAGGAGCAGTCATACCGGTTTTAATAAGCATTTATTTGGTAATAAAAAAGAAAATACCAATAAAACAACTAGCTATCGGCTTGTTAGTAGTTACAATTATCACATTTTTTGTAACAACACCTGAACCAACAAAGGGAATCATCTCGAAATTCCCATACTGGATTTTACCAGCCTTCTTTGCATGTGTTGCCTCCATATTTTTATTAAAAAAGAACTTTGTTAAAGGGGCACCCCTTGCATATATTACTGGCACCCTAGGTGTTTTAATAGGAGCAGATTTCTTGCATCTACCTGAGTTATTAAGCTATCCACCTACAACCCTTGGAACAAGAGCATCCATCGGAGGAGCCGTGTTATTCGACATGATTTTCATCACCGGGATTATAGCTGTACTTTTCTATGGGTCTATAATGTTCAAATACAGAAAAACAGCGTCTTAACACGATTTTAAATAACTAGTTGAATTTATCTTTCGAAATACTTAATAAACACCTTATATTTTACGGGATATAGCTAGAATGAATCGTTAGGGTTTCAAATGACAGAGATAACAGAGGATTTAACAACAAAAAAAGACGAATTTCAAAATAAAGCAAATGAGTTAAAAGATGAAAGAAACCAGTTACATAAAAAATCAAAACAGCTGGCTGATGAAAGAGATAACCTTAATTCTACAATTCGTGAGATTAGAAACAATGTTTCTGATCATAAACGGAAACGTGATGAATTAAATGAAAGAGTAAAGCATGCAAAAGAACAGAGGAACAAGCTAAATAAAAGTTACAATGAAATAAAAAAACAAATTGAAACCCTCGAGAGAGAACGTTCTACAGCCTCAGGGGGCAACTTGAATATTCTTCGGAAACAGCTCCGTACTCTTGAAAATGAGCAGATGACAACTGCTATGTCGCCTCAGAAAGAAAAAAAACTGATCGAGGCTATTTCTGAGATTCACTCCAAGATAAAATTAGCGGAGGATAAACTTAATAAAGATCCTAAGCTGAAAAAAGCGATGGAAGAAGAACGAATTATCAAACAAAAAGCTGAGAAACAACATGATCTGGTAGAAAAACTTGCGAGCCGTGCTCAAGAAGAACACGAGAGCATGATGGAGCTTATTAAACAGCTTGATAACTTTATAAAAAAGGTAAATGCTACTCAGGAAACAATAGTGATGACAAAAATTGAAGCAGATAAAATCCATAAAGAGTTTATCGAGTGCGTAGATCAAATTCATGATTTAGAACGTCAGATTTTATCTGATCAAGATAAAAAACGTAAAACAAGAAAAGCTGCTGAAGCAACTGTTGCCCATAAGGAAGCAGATGAAATATTTGAGCGATTTAAACGTGGTGAGAAATTAAGCACCTCTGATCTTATGGCTTTACAAAAAGCTGGTTTAATATAAAATATTATATAATTTGTTTTGGGGATGAAAAAAAATGCAATGCGAGCTTTGTGGTAGAGAGTGTGATTGTAGACCCGCGATGGTTGACGGCGTCCGTATGATGTTATGCCCGGGTTGTATGCGCCATGGGGAAGGTATAACAGTCAAACCTGAATCTGCTGTTGCTCGGAAGCCAGATTTTGGTAGAATTAAACAGCATAAAACTGTTGATGTATACAAAGGTATGAGTAAAGAGCTTATCTCAAATTGGAATGATCTGATAAAAAACGCCCGTGAGAAAAAGAACCTTACAAGGGAACAACTTGGTTTTCGTATTGGTGAACGTACTGTTACAATTGCTAAGATTGAAAATGGGGATCTTAGACCTTCCGATAAACTGGTTGAGAAACTTGAGAAAGAATTAGATATTAAACTTATTGAGGAGATTGGTAAGGCTCCTTCATATGGCATGGGTTCTCATTCTTCTAGTAGTCTAACTCTTGGTGATTTTATTAAAAAGGAAGAAGATTAGAAGGTTATGGATGAACAATTTTTTTTAAGGGCAGTTTCTGCGTTAAAAAATGGTAAAATCGTTGTTTATCCAACTGATACTTTGTATGGTCTTGGTGCTGATGTTTTTAATGAAAAAGCTGTGAAAAATGTTTTTCTGATTAAACATCGTCCTTTGATTAATCCTTTATCTATCGCGGTTTCATGTGTTGAGGATTTAGAAGAATTAGTTTTTCTAGATGAAAAATCCTTGAACATGATTGAAAATTTTCTACCAGGATGTTTAAGTATTGTTTTAAAGAAAAAAGAAACTATTTCTGATATTGTTACTGCTTGTTCGTCCAATGTTGCAGTAAGAATCCCAGATAATAAGATTGCTTTAAAACTTTTATCTGATTTTGGCCCCCTTACTTGCACTAGTGCAAATGTTCATGGTCATAGTACACCAACTGTTATAAATGATGTCCGTATGCAATTTAAAGACGAAGATATAGCTGTGTATCTTGATGATGGAGAACTTAACGGTAAACCATCAACTATTGTTGATTTAACATCTGATGAAATAGTGATTCTTCGTGAAGGAACAATATCAAAAGAACAAATACTGGACGTGTTAAACAATGGATGATGATGTTTATGATAAATATCGACAGGCGGGAAAAATCGCAGCGGATGCCAGAGACTATGGGATTAAATCGATAAAACCCGGTGTTAAATTATTAGAAATAGCAAATAACGTTGAACAAAGAATAAAAGATAACGGAGCAGATATTTCCTTCCCTGTCAATATCTCGATTAATGAGCTTGCAGCACACTATAGCCCTCGACATGATGACACACTGGTTTTCAACAAAGGCGATGTTGTAAAACTCGATGTAGGATCACATGTGGATGGTTATATCGCTGATACCGCGGTTACAGTCGAAATTGGGACTAACAATTATGAGGATATGATAAAAGCCTCAAAAGAAGGATTAAAAACTGCAATAAATCTGATGAAACCCGGTGTAGATCTTTCAAAAATTGGGAAAGCCGTTAAAGAAACAATTGAGTCATATGGTTTTAAACCAATTGATAACTTGACTGGGCACACTCTTAAAAGATATGTACTTCACGCTGGTATGAGCATACCCAGCGTTCCAGATGTTTTTAATAAGAGAAGACCAAAAGAAGGTGATGTTGTCGCAATTGAACCATTTGCAACAAATGGCGCAGGTCATGTTTTGAGTGGTAGAGGAAGTAATATTTATCTATGTAAAGAAAACTTTAATCTTAGACTTATACGTGATAAAAGAGCTAAAATGTTATTCACACGGTTTAGACAAAGATTCAAAACATTACCATTTGCTCAAAGATGGTCAGCAGATATTTTTGAAAAAAATGATATAATCCTAAAAAAATTATCTTTCTTAGGATTAATTAAACATTATCCTCAGCTTATAGAGCAGAAAAAAGGTATAGTAACTCAAACTGAACACACTGTGATTATTACAAATAACGGATGTGAAATTACAACGTGAAAAAAAATCAGGTTTTGAAACTAGAAGAACTCAGCTGGAAACAAATCGATCAACTTGATAAAAATAAAACAATATTTTTCCTCCCGATTTGCCCTCTTGAGGAGCACGGACCTCATCTGCCTGTTGGAACAGATCTGCTTGTAGCAAGAGATGCAGCAACAGAAGCAATTAAAAAACTCATGCAGAAAAAACCAGATTTATCCTATGTTTTACACCCAGCGGTTCCTATTGGTTACTGTAAGTTTAATACGGATTTCCCAGGTAGCATTTCAATTGGTTGGAAGACTGTGAGAGATTTAGTATACAATATTGGATCCTCGCTTGCAGAACATGGTTTCAAATACCTTATCATCTGTACTTATCACATGGCAGTAGGTCATCTAAAAGGGATATACAAGGCAATGGACAAACTAAATTCGAAATATGGCATGAAGGTTAATGAACCCTGGGGTCCATATTTTCATAACAACATGGTTCAGAAAAGAGAACCAAAGCTTGGTTTTGATACAACAAAAGAAGTTCATGCAGGATTCCGTGAGACCAGTCTTATGAAATATCAATATCCATACCTGTTGGATGAATCATATAAAAAACTCCAGAGTATTTACCGGGATCTTAACTCTCCAAAGGTTATCGGGAAAAAATTCAAACAACTCGGTCTAAAGGATGGATATGTTGGTAGCCCTGCTCGTGCTGATGCAGATTATGGACGATGGTTCTTCTCTGAAACTGTAAATGTTATTGTCGGAGCAACTCTTGCTTTGTATGAAGGTAAAAAACTCCCTGAGCTTCCTAAAAGCATAAAACTGATAATGAAATCAATTTTTTAATTACTAGTTTTCATAACCACCTATTCTTAGACTTGGATCTCCAAATAATGCCCATTGTTGAACTGTTTTGTATTCAAGTCTGGCTCCAACATCTGATGTGTCATCTATGAATGGTGAGGTGAGAATCTGATTTGTTATAGAATCACTATGTAACTGTCCAAGTATATCTGTTCCATTTCCATATTGTTTGAAAAATGTAACCTCAAGTTTCCCACTGAGATATTCAATGCAATCTGGGATGTTGTTTCTGTCTTCATCTGCATATAATTCGTAGCCAAGACCTGTGTTACCTATTGTTGCTATGGCTCCTCCATTTTTCTGAAGTGTTAAACGCCAGCTCCAGCATTCCGGTATAAAGGTTCCCATAATTCTGCTTTTTAATGGGTTTTTTAGTAGGTTAAAAATTGAAACATCAAATTGGCTGTTATGGCATCCACCGACGACACACACAGGTAATTTATCACCGTTTTCTAGGAGTCTCATATTTGTTAATCCAAAAACAAAGCTACCTTGATCTGTTTTGTATGGTTTATATGTCCCCCAGTTAAGTGGGTTTCCATGACCTGCGAAATATAGTAAGCCACAGCCGTCGTTTAATGTGTTTATTACAGATTTTTCACTGGTTAGTGTATTATTTGATGTCCAAAGTGTTATTTTTTCAAAATCCTCAGGTAGATAACCTAGGGCAACCTCGTTTTCTATTTCTCCTTCGAACCAGTTAGTTAAATAATACGATGTGTTAAAAACTGTTTCGCCACTGCTTTTTATCCAGATATCAACGGTTACATTTGTTCTATATTTGTCAGCGTTATAGGCTTTTCCTTTGACTAATATCTCCCCAGATGTTTCATCCTTGTTTGTTGGTGTATCAATTGTGCAGATAAGACCAGTTGAGGGCGAGATATCACTGGTTTTTGTTTCTTGATCTGATGATGTTGAGGTGTCTAAAATTTTGGTATTTTTAATAGTTATGTTTATTGATTCTATCTCTGAAGATGTTGTATCATTTGAGCATTGGGCGTATATTGTGTAGTCTCCGTTAGGTACTTTTTTGGTGTTAAATATGATACTCCAGATGTGATCTGGTGATGTGTCACCGCCGCATGTTACCATTTTTTTGAACCATGTCTGGTTATATGCATTGTTTTCGTATTTTATGATTTTATCAACCATGTTTTGTATTTCCCAGAAGTATCTGCATGGTAGACGTCCTACATAGATATCAGGGCAGAGATCTAAAATGTCATCTGGTTCTTCCTTTAAAAAATCCCATTCGCCATATATTCCATCTTTGTCTGTGTCCCAGCTTGAGAAGTTTCCTTCGCCGTCATATATGTCTGCATAGTATAAATCTGAGATGATTGTTGGTTCCCAGATGAAAATGTTTGATGCGAAAAAATCTTGAAGATGGGAATATCTTACTGGTAGGTACCATTTGAATCTTTGACCTTTCATACCACCAATTAGGAGTACGTAGCTGATGTTGTAGTTTTCAATGGCATATTTTATGTAGTATTTGATTTGTTCAGCTTTGTCTCTTCCTTCTATCTTTCCATCTTTTGCCATTTGGTAGATTGCTTCTGTTCTTTTAATATAGGTTTTTACACCATGGTTGTTTTTGTGATCTACTAGTTTTTGTAAATATTTTACAAAAGTATTTGGTGTTATTATTACCATGTTGTATTCTTCTGATTCTGATTTTATTGTCGGTGATTGTTCGTATGATATGATTAAATCTCCATTTGTTGTTTGTATTATTTTTTCTTCTAACGGGTTGTATTGTATTGGATAAAGATTTATTGTTAGGAAGGTTACGTGTTTACCGTTTTGAAGTCCTGAATAAACCTTGTAATTATAGTTTTTATAGGGGTATAGTTCTGAGCTTGAGTATATTGTTGTGTTTTCAATGGTGTTTTCTTCTATGGTATATTGTTCTTTGTTGTTTATTGATATTTTTGGTATTGGTTTTGGTGCGGGTCTTATTTTTCCGTTTATTTTTATTTCTCTGGAGTTTGTTGTTTGGTATTCTACGTTTTTGAGTTTTGTTCCAAATGGGAATGTGTAGGTTTTTTTGATTATTGGTAATATAGGTTTGCCTGGTTCCATTAGGAATGAGGTTTCTTCGTTCATTAGTATGTTAATGTATTTTTCGTCTTCTTCGATTAGTATTTCTGAGAATAGTATGTTGTTGTTTATTGTGATGTTCATGTTTTGATTGTTGTTTGTTTTTATGGCGATTGTGTTTAGACTGCTGATTATTAGTATGTTTAGTATTATGATTGTTGCTATTTTGTATTTCATATTATTTTCATCCTTGATAGGATTTATGATGTTATTTATATAAATATGTTTTCATATTGTGTTATTTAATTCTTTGTGTACAGTGATTATCATAAATATCAAATAAAGAAAAAAAAGATCAATCCTGAAATTTTAAATCTAAATCCTTTCTAACAAAGAGCTAATCATCAAAGGAAGAATCACTGTTGCATCACCATCAACCGTGACATTATCCGCTTTTTCTTTTATTTTACCCCAGGAGATAGCCTCACGAGTCTGCGCACCACTAAGACTACCATCATATTCCACAGCAGTTGTTATATAAACCGCATAGTCAAGTCCGTTATGGAACTGGTTCCACCAAATCGTATGATGTTTGGAAATACCACCACCAATAATAAGAGCACCACTTTTTTTAGCTGTAAAAACAATATCGGAGAGATCCTGTTCATCCTTTAGTAGGTCAAATGCGAAATCACGATGAGTCTGGTAAAACATCCAAATTTGTGAACCAAAAGCACCATCGGTGATACCAGGTACATATATTGGTATCTTGTTTTTCCAAGCCCAATAAATGATTGAATCTTCCTTGTTTTTTTCTTTATCTAAATGTTTACCAAATTCCCAAATAAGTTCTCTAGTTGACCATTTACTCTTTGTTTTATATAATTCTTTCAGAATTGGTTGCATTTTATCTTCAAGTATTTTACCATAACACTTGTTTGGGATGAATATATTTCCAAGACGGTTAATGCCCTGTTTATGGAGTTCTCGGTCATCAACCATGAATTCTCCATGGTAGTAGTTCTCCCAGACTCGTGCTAGATCATGATCAAGTGTTCCACATGTTGTGATAACCGCATCAAAAAATTTTCTTTTAATAAGTTCTTTTATCACGCCGCGGGTACCTGTGGAAATAATGCATGCTGGGAAAGATAAAAACCGTGTGCAGTTTTTTGTTTTGATCATTTTTTCAATTATGTCCACACCTGTTGCTAGTTTTTTTGCTGTGAAACCACCGGATTTCTTTAGTTCTACAATTAGTTTATCCGCAGTCATTCCTTTTTTTAGTTGTATGTCTTCTACTGGTGTTCTTTTCATGTTTTCTTCTTCCTAGTAAATCATTATCGCCCCGTATCCTACACATGATGTACTGGGTTGCACCTCATAGGATGTCCCATATTTAAGCAATTCTGCCTTTTTTGCTCCTAGGATTTTACAGGCGGTTAACATCGTGGCTACTGGTCCATAGCCACACATGGTAATACTATTCTCATTAACAGTTTTTATAAGTCCGTCTGGGTTCATTTTTAGTATCTCTTGTATTGCCTTGTTATCCTGATCACTGGCGTATTCATCAACCCTTGTTCCTTCTGGTGGCATGCTCATGTAGTTGAAACCTGCATGTGAGAAATCACTACTAGCAATAATTATTATTTTTTGATCGGTTTGTTTTATTGCTTCAGCGATTATTTTTCCAACTTCTTCTGATGTTTCAAAATCCTGCATACCCATACAAATCGGGATAAAATCAAACTTTTTATCCCCTGCAAGGTATTGTAGAAATGGTAGTTGCACTTCTATGCTATGTTCATAGTTATGTGCTGTGTCATCTTTATCTATGATGCCTTTGTGGAGTTTTTCTGCGATTTTTTCATTTATTTGTATTTTGCCTAGTGGTGTCATCCAGTTTCCCTCTGTCATTATTGAGACTCCTGAGCCCATACCTGTATGGTTTGGTCCTAGTATTATGAATGTATCAGCGAAACCATTTTTTGCGATAGCATTGTATGAATGAGCAGCAATTGCCCCGGAATAGATGTATCCTGCATGTGGCACAACCACACCCTTTACATTCTTGTTTCCCTTGATGATTTCTGGTTTTTTCTGTGGTCCTCTTTCATCCATGAAGCATTCCATTATTCTTTCACGTAGACTACTTTCTCGTGCTTCGTAGAACTGACCTGCCACTGCGGGTTTCCTAACTTTTTCTAACATTTTACCCCCATTTTTGATATATTTGTAACAAGCATTAAACTTTGTGCACAAAAAATATAAATAGAGATGATGAATTCGGGTTTGCAGATTAGGGTAGGATCCACTATGGAAACGGTTTGTCACATTGAAATAATTAAGGATGGACGAGACTTTGTAGCCCGTGCTCATCTTTCAAACGGAGCCATCAAGGAATACCGCCATCAAGTCTTCGAAGACGTTCTCACAGAAATGGTAATAGACCTGCAGGAAGAACTAGCTGAATAAAAAGACTTATTCCCCATTATTATTTTGTTGTTTATCTATAATATCAATCTTGTTTCTAACATCGTCCATGCATTCTGTTTGTTTGTTTTTTTTATTTTCAAAATGGCAGATAAATGAGATTCCGATAGTGGTAATTATTGCTGATCCCAGGATTACCACAAAAGCAGTATCCTGGAAAAAAGTAGTCATATGAGATAAAGCATATCCTCCTTTTTCAGGATTGAAAACAGTTTGTCCAAATTTTAAAGCAAGGATTGCTGCTGCAAGTCCACGTGGCATCATAACAAGCATTGTTTGTTTATCATCTTTCTCAAAATCACCGTTATAGGTTGCTATATAGACCGCTAGATATCTGACGATTAACAATGCTAGTAAAATAATTATGCCAATTAGTATGAACTCAATTTTTTGAAAGCTTACTATCATACCAAGGTATACAAAAAAGAACGTGCGAATAACAAAAGATGTAAGGGAATGAAACTGCTTTGTTTCCTCATCCATCTCAAATCCTTCACCATGGTATCTAACCATTTTAAGGATTTTCTTCCCATTGCCGAGTACTAGTCCAAATGCTAAACAAGCAATAGCTCCTGCGCCTTCACCGCCTTTATCTAAACCAACTAGTAGGACTGTACATGAATACACAAGGAAAACAACTGCAAGTGTTAGAATATATGAAAACTGTTCCTTACGAACCTTGTTCATTATAAACAACCAGATGAAACCAAGAGCTATACCTATTACTATACCTGCTGAGAAAGTAGTGACAAGATTGCCAATGCCTAATAAAAGATTCAATTCTTTTATTTTAAACGCCATATAGATAATGGCGAAAACAACAACGATACAAATTGGATCAGTGAGAATACTCTCGATGGAGGATACCATTTTTGTTTTATCTTGCAGATTCCGAAGTCTATAAGCAAGAGGAATAACAATAGGGCTGCTAGTACCACCGACGATACCTCCCAGGATTGCACCCACGACAAAACTATGGCCACCTAGATCAATAACTCCAAAAACCTCTAATCCCACAACGATAAAAAGAGTTATAATAAAACTAAGACAGAAACTACAAACTGTTAATAAAAGCCCCCTGGGAGCTCCTTTGAAAAGCTGATGAAGATCGGTGTTGATACCGCCATCAAAAAGAATTATAACAATAGCTATAGCCCCAATGAGACCTGAGATATCATCAAGAAGAGAAGGATACAAGCTACTGAAATCCTGAACTCTGAAAACCATGCCGATGATTAAACCAAAAAGAAGCAACCAGACAATACTTGGAATCTGAGTCCTGTTAAATATATAATTACCAACGAAACCAAGGATCATTATGAATCCAATTGTGATAATACCTGTGACAGCATCCATCTAAGAAATAAAAATTAAAAACTTAATTTAAACCTTCGCTTTTAATTAAAAAAAATTTGTTTTTTATGATTAACGCCCAGTTATTATAATTACAGCTATTGATGCAGCCATTAAACCTAACAGGAAATACCAGAATAAACGGGTTCTTTTAATTGATGATTGGAATTTTTGACGGCATTCCTCAGAGCAAAGAGTCTCGCTAACAGGTATTGCTTTACCACAAACCCGACAATGAGTATGTTGAGATATTTTATCAGCCATGTTTATCAAACTCCAACAATGAGTTACTATATGAAATACTTTTCCAATCCGTTTTTATATTTCTCCCGTGGTTTTACATGCTTTTTTAAGATCAGGGATGAACAAGTCAATGGTTTTTTTTGTAACATGCGGCATGACGACAATACGAACAGCAGAAAGCCTATCCATCCTGTTAACCTTCCAACCCTGTTCTGTAAGACATTTTACAAGACGTTCAGGGTTTTTTACTTTAACACCGAGAATGTTCATAGTTGGTTTAACAACTAGTTTTAAACCAATTTCTTCGATTTTCATCTTAGCGTATTCTGTGACATTCATACATTTTTTAACTAGTTTTTTGTAACCTTCGAAACCCAGATGTCTTGATACCGCGTATGCTGCTGCTATGGGGCCACCAGATCTCGTAGCAAGTAAACCTGCCTGATTACTACTATTAAGATATGGGGTATTAACACTTATTTTATCTAACCATCTCTTATCTCTTACTAGTAATACTCCAAGGGGAATAGCAGAGCATCCCATTTTATGAGCATCGATGGAGATGCTGCTAACACCGGGTAGAATGAAATCAAAATCTTTTACAGTATAACCTAGTTGTTTTAAGAAGGGGATAACAAAACCTCCGAATGCTGCGTCAACATGTAAAAAAACATGTTCATCAATGCATATGTCACTAAGTTCGGGTATCGGGTCAATTGTTCCAAGCTCAGTGGAACCAGCTATTCCAACTATACAAGCTGTATTTTTTGTAATCTTCTTTTTAACCCTCGTGATATCCATGAAATAATTTTTTGTTAATGGTATTTCAACGAGTTTAACATCCATCAATGATGCGATTTTTTCAAAAGAAAAATGGGCATTAGCTGGGATGATGATTTCTTTTTTACCAGAGATTTTTTTAGAAAGCCAAACTGCGTTAAGGTTATTCTCAGTGCCGCCACTGCCTATGATTCCAGATGCGGTACCTGGGGCATTGATCATTTTCAGAAGGAAATCTATGTATTTTAACTCGATTTCTTTTGAACCGGGGAATAAATCTGGATCACCAAGGTTTGTTTCGAGAAACTCTATATATGTTTTTTTAGCGATAGGATGCGGCTGGGTACACATAGATCCAAGTATCCTGCCATTTGAAAAACTGAAATCTTTTTCTCTGTATTTTTGAAGTTCCTTCATTATACTTGAAATGTTTTTCCTGGTCATTTTATAAAAACAAAATACAACCTCCTGCAAAAAAGACTTTCGTTTCTTTTACCATCACATTTTAATATATGAAAATGTATTTTGATTACATGATTGAAAAAACACCAGACACCGAGGAAGTTACGTCTTTTCTGAAGCTACCTGTTTACACACGAAGTGGTCTGTATGTTGGCCATGTGAAAAATGTGTTCATAAACATGGATGAAAAACGAGTGAGTAGTCTGCTTGTCTCAAATACTAATCCGACACTGGTGGAAGGCACTGTAGATGTGGCTGTTCCATACAGATGGGTGAATTCTGTTGGGGATATTGTGATACTTTCATATTTCCCTGAGAGGGTTACCACTAAGAAGAAAAAGGAAAAAACCGAGGAGACCGAGGAAACTTCAGATATTGATGTCGTAGAATAATAATGTTCTAGGATATGGTTTTCATTTGGAAATGTTCATAGGGTATTTTTAAAAAGAAAAAGGTTGAAAATGATAAAAATTTGGTCATTTTGTAAAAAAATGGTTTTTAAAAAACAGAATGACAAAAAACAGGTCAGTTTTGGATTTTTTTTCTCATAAGAATGTCGTTAAATTAATTTGGTTATTATTACACAAATAATATGGTGGATAATAATATGATGAATAAAAAAATGGAATTAGAAAAAATAAGCAAATCCTTTTATATAATGAAAGTTATATATAATAATATAATTAAGATTGTAGACATAAAAAGTATAAGAA
>Ga0272441_10001236_pt1 | contig 54734 bp, 55 predicted proteins | sample SSMProp6N_FD_193582 | JGI IMG/M metagenome (GOLD analysis project Ga0272441, IMG submission 193582) | Marine sediment archaeal communities from Little Sippewissett salt marsh, Falmouth, MA, United States - SSM-Prop-6N | ecosystem: Environmental > Aquatic > Marine > Wetlands > Sediment ...
CGGCAATCCGCCCTCTAAGGATCGGTAAGAGCACCCGTGTCGATCCGGAAGGACAGTCCTTTCTCCCAGGAAATGCCCCACACCGCTGGCTCCAGGCAGTCGGACGCACTTGTCGAATCAGAATGCAGGCCGCCGAGGAGACCGCGGGGAGAATCGACGCGGCAGACGAGGCCTTTCCCAAAGTCGAAAGCGCAGTTGAACGTTATGAGGAAGCCTCGGGACATATCGAGCGCCTCACCGAGCGGATGAGCCACCTTCAGAGCCAGCGAAATGGACTCTATAGCCAACAACAGGATCTTAGTGACTCCGCCGACCGGTGCACGCGCATGGCAGCGGCGCTGAGCGAACTCTCTCAGGGTGCAGGACAAACCATTTTCAGCCCAACATCGTCTGACCTGCTATCCGATACCCGGCTGCAAACCATCGCAGAATCCGCCGTCAGCCAACTGGCGAAGACGCTCTCACCCTACCGTTGGGACATCCCCTGGCTCAATCTGTCAGCCCCGAATGCCTCCCCTTTCTCGGTTCTGAGCTCGGCGCAACAGGCAATCATCCCCGCCGAGTCTCTCGCTCCGTCCATTGCTGAAGCCATCTCCTTCTGCTCCAACGTAGCCGAGGATGGGCCATCAGCCGAGTGCGCGGAAATTGCTGCGCTTCAGGCACAGCGAGCGGCTCTGCTTACTTCGTCTGATGACGACGATCTGCTCAAGGTCGCTGAGATCAACCGCAGGATCAAGCAGTTGTGCGATGATAACTGGGGACGTTTATGTAGGAACATCCACGACCAAGCGCAAACGATCTTCCACAACCATTTCCCGACAGAACTGGACGAAGTGGTCAGCTCTCTGGGCCCTGACTCGGCATTTGTCAGAACGCTCGACGAACTCTCCCGCCTCTGTACGGCTCTGACCCGAAAGTGTCGCAGCACACTGGATGCAAGTCTTGGCCAGATAGCAGAACAGGCAAAGGCCGAAGGAGCAAATATGGAAGCGAAAGCACAACAACTTCGTCAAGAGCGAGCCAACGTCGAGTCACAGATACAGACAGTCCGACACGACATTGACAAGATTGAGAATCAGATGGAGACATATCAAGCCCAACTGAGCGAGTGTCGGTCGCGCTGGTCTGAGTTATGGCCGAGCCTCTGTCCTGACCTCAAGCCACCTGGAGCCCCACCCGCATTGAGCAGTGACTGTCTAAAACACCGCCAGGAACAGTTCAATCACTGGCGGGGTGCACGGGCAGATGTACATCGGCGAAGCGACAAGTGGCGGGCAATCCAGCAGGAATGGTCGGAGCGTCTCAAAGACCCGCAAACCGCCGAGGATAAGACCTTACAAAGCCTCTATAGGACCCATGCCAACGTAGTGGGTCTGACCTGTCTGGAGGCGGGACAGCGGTCCTTCCACGAGGACGATGATTTTCGGCCGTTTGATGTCGTGATTGTAGACGAGGTGAGCAAGGCGACCCCGACGGAACTCCTCATGCCCATGATGCTGGGCCGCAAGGTAATTCTGGTGGGTGACCAGCGTCAGTTGCCGCCCATGTTCAAGGAACGCGAGAGCAGCTTCACCGAGGCGCTCGAAGAAGGCCTGATACAAGCCGAGGATTTCAAACGGTTTCGAAATCTGATCACCGCAGAGTTCTTCGGGGAGCTCTTCGGAAACGCTGACGAATCCCTGCGGGAGTCTTTGTTCGATCACTATCGGTCACATGAGCAAATCGTGGGTACGTTCAATCCGTTCTACGACGGGAAACTGGTGATCGCCGGCGAAGCGGAGGGCCTGAACCGACAGCGTCAGCATCACCTGGCCATCCGGGACCGCAACGGCGGTTGGTTCCTCGAGCCTCATCACCATGTTCTCTGGATTGACTCCAGCAGGCGGGCGAACGGTAAGGTGTTCACCGAAAGGCAGTCGGGCAGCTCCAAGGTCAATCTGCTGGAGGTCGAGCTGATCATTGCGTCTCTGATGCGACTGAACTATGGCCTCAAAGGCCGAGGGTATGGCCCCCTCAGGACGGCCGAAGCCAAGTCGCGCCAGGACGGTCACCCGTTAAAGGGTTGGGTCAAGCAACTCTTGCTCCAGGCCAAGGAAGAGACAATCGCCGATCTCTTCGCCCGCCAGCAAGTGACCGTTAACGGCCGAACGGCACCCATGGATTACGTTGTCAAGAAAGGGGACAGGCTTTCCGTCGACGCTCGCATGCCCATTGGCATCATCACGTTCTACGGCGCCCAGCTCGGCCAAATCCGCAAGAAGATCGCGGAGATCAAAGCCAAGGATCCTTGTTATCTGGACGCCTGTAGCATCCAGAGCAACACCGTGGACAAGTTCCAGGGAAGGGAGATGCCCATCGTCATCGTCAGCCTCGTCCGGGCCCCGGAGCATCGGCACGTCGGTCAGTTCGTCAAAGAGTACCGTCGCATCAACGTAGCCTTCTCTCGGGCCCAGAACCTCCTGATCATCGTCGGGGCCGAGCGCACGTTCCGCGACGTCCCCGTCGAAATCCCCAGTATGGAAGACGGCTCCATCAGACAAGTCTACGTCTACCGCCAGATCTTTGACCTTGTAACCCACTATGGAGGAAGACGCTATGCTAGAGACCTACTCAAATGGTAGTGCGACACCGCAAGCCGATCCCGGTGTATTGGCTTGGGACTCGGTTTCACTGGACTGGCCCGTTGAAGTTGTCATCACGGAAGCAGAGGTGGCTGCCTCGCGCGAGCCCCGCCTCCTCGAATGGGTCAGCGTGAGAATACTGCAGGAGTTCCCGGATGACCCTCCAACGCTCGGCGAGGCCGCCCAGGAGCTGGGGATCCAGGATCCGGTGTTCCTCGTTGAGACACTCAAGGATCTCGATAGCTCCGACATCGTTGAAAAGCGCGATCCGGCTGGCGGCCTGGACTTTGCCAACTGTCGCCTCACAGAGGCAGGCCGGGCCTTCCTGGACCAAGGGCGACTCAGCGGTCTGCCTGAGCGGCATGGTCTGCGACTCCACCTGGACCTGATCACGGGCGAACACATCCGAAAGCCGCCGCGAAACGTGCAGCAAGAGCCCAAGAATCCACTTATCGCAAGCGATGCACTGCCGACTAGACGAACGACAGTGGGTTTGGATAGGGCCAGGGAGCTTGCCAGAGACCAAGATGAACTGTTCCTGGTGGCGGGATCCAAGATCACCAACGTGACCGTCCAATGCGACGAGGGCGTCGTCATCTGGCGTCCCTATGACGCAACGATCGGCATCGATGGCGCCGGAGTCATCCACTGCCGCTTGGTGGGTGGCACCGACAACCAGCAGCAATGGCTCGACCAACTCGATCTTCGTCATGAGATCTTCGAGCGATTCTTCATGTCGTCGGTCAGCCGGCCGCATGCCCATTTTCTTGGCCCGACAAAACCGCATGCCAACTGGCGGCAAACCATTGACGGGTTGGTTAGTCCCGCGCAGGTCGTGCAACGAGCGCGTGACCTCGTCAGATCAGCTCGACAAGAGGTCTTCGCCCACCTCTACTGGCTGACCCTTCCCGACGTCAGACACGAGATGGTTCTGGCCGAGGAACGAGGAATTCGTCACATCGCCTTTGGACGACAGTCTCAGGCAAAGGAGGTGGCGGCCGATGTGCCCGGCACGACGGAGATCCTTCAGGACCCGGCCTCCGGAATCTGTGGACAGCCTGCACTGTTGGTGGACGGTTCACAAGGTCTCTCCGTCGACCAAGTGGAGCTAACATCTCCAGGCAAGAGAAAGTTGGATGTCATTGTGGCGTCATCGTTGACACCATCCCAAGCGCGACAATGGCGACAGGAGCTGCTGGCAATGGCCGGCCGCCTCTGATCATTCACCCATCTATTCTGGAAAGGAGCACATCATGAGTTCAATCGGCTACAGATGGGCACAATTGGAGCGACAGCGCAAAGAACGGCTCCGGCTGGAACAACTGCGAAGCCGCGCCCGCGGACTGGCAACATCATGCCAGGAAACCATCAGGGCGGTTAGCGATCCAGCGGTCCAGCAGTTGGTGGCCCAGGATCTTCGGCAAATCCAACAGAGACTGAGCCAGGACTCTGGACAGATCAACTCGGCGCCGGAGAAAGCCCTCAAGGCCCTGCAGAAGACCCAGAAGCAGCTCAACAGCGTTCTGGCCAAGGCCGAACGTGCCGCCCGGAAATGGTCCAAGCAGCAGGCTCAGGCCAAGGCCGAGCTGGAGGCGATCCAGCAGAGCCTCAAGGCTGAGAAGGAATCGGCTAATAAGGCCGGTCAGGAGAGCCTTGCCCAAGCCGAGACGGCCATTGCTCAGGCAGTGTCGCTGTACCGCGAAGGCCGCTACGACCAGATCGCCTCGCTTTGCCGGCAGGCCGAGCAGTTGGTTCAGCAAGCCGGACAGGAATCGTTCGATGAGTCTGTCCGCCGCGAAGTGGTCAAAGGTCTGCTCACCACCCTTACAAACATGGGCTTCGTCGTGGACGGACCCCAACTGCAGCGCGATCGGGATGAGGCCGGCGTCGTTACGTTGTCCGGCCACATGCCCTCTGGGAAGATGGCCAAATTCGAGGTCAATCTCGACGGACGGATGCAGTTCGACTTCGACGGTTACGAAGGGCGGGCCTGCGCCAAGGATCTGGAGAAGATCAACACCACGCTGCAGGAGCAGTTCGCCGTTAAACTCACCGGCTCTCAAGTCACCTGGAAGAACCCGGACAAGATCGCCAAAGGCGCCCGCAACATGCCCTCGGGCGGCAGGAACGCAACGGTACGCTAAAGGAGAATCGACTATGACACAGAACACCAATCACGAATACCCCGAATGGGTCCAGACGTTCCGCCGGGACGCACCGATCAGCCGGGGCTTGATCCTGTACGGCAACGTACAGGATACCTTCTATGATCCGCAGCAACGACAATACGTCACCCTGTCCTGGCTGCTCCTGACGATTCTGGCAGAGGACAAGAGTTTGGGCTTTTCCCTGGCTGGGTTGTGGGACCAGGTCGACGGACTGCGCTTTCCAGACGACCGCATGCTCAAGCAGTTCCATAAGGCCCTGGCCGCGAAATCAAAGAGTAGCCCAAGCGGCACGGCGTACGATGTGGGTGAGAGCAACAACCCGGCCGGCCACACCAATGGGCGGCTCTACCCTGACCCGGCCGACTTGATGGGGGCCATCAGGCAGACGATGAGCAGTGGGCAGGAACGGCCGGTGTTTATTCTGGATTACAGCCAGATGCTCATCACGCAGCCCGACCATCCTGACCCCACGGAAAGAAACTGGATGCTTCAGATGGGCAAGGCCATCACCGGCCCCAAGATCGTCCCCGTCAACTCGGACCACTTGCGGCACAGCGGCGCCTTGATCGTCTTGCTGACCAACAACCTCGGCAAGCTGCCCCCGATGCTGTACCAGGGTGACCCGCGCGTCAAGCTGATCCCGGTACCTACACCGACCCGACCGCAGCGGAGACAGTTCTTCCTCCGTCATGCCGACGATCTCCGCTGCCAGAGGCCCAAAGCAGCGGCCTCGGCGCCGATGGCCGAGACTGTCGGCGCCGGTCAGGAAGGCCTCGCCGACATCCTGGCCGATCTGACCGACCAGATGAAGATCAACGATTTGATCCAGATCCTGAGCCTGTCACTGCGTACCGAGACACCGTTGCCGCCGGAGAAGTTGCTAAACCTTTATCGGTTCGGCGACCAACGGTCACCGTGGGAGGAACTCAGCGAAGACAAGCTCCGGCAGGTCGACGATACCCTGCGTAAACGCGTGGTCGGACAGGACGCGGCTGTCGAACACGTCGGCACCATGACGATTCGCGCTTACATGGGACTGGCGGGACTGCAGCATTCCGGAAAGCGGTCCAAGCCCAAAGGCACGTTGTTCTTCGTGGGCCCGACAGGCGTCGGCAAAACAGAGTTGGCCAAAGCCACTGCCGAGTTCCTCTTTGGGGATGAGTCGGCCTTCATTCGCTTTGATATGAGCGAGTACAACCACGAGCACAGTGATCAACGCCTTGTAGGTGCCCCGCCTGGGTATGTTGGCTTCGAGGAAGGCGGGCAACTCACCAACGCCGTTCGCGAACGACCGTTCTCGGTGCTCCTCTTCGACGAAATCGAGAAGGCCCACCCGCGCATCTTGGACAAGTTCCTCCAAATCCTCGAGGACGGACGGCTGACCGATGGTCGTGGTGAAACCGCTCACTTCTCCGAGAGTGTGATCATCTTCACGAGCAATATCGGGGCCTCGGATATGCCGGCGACGGACGACCCGGAGGTCATCCAGCAGCACTTCCTCCAAGCCGTGGGAAGGCACTTCGTGCATGAGCTCAAACGCCCCGAACTGCTCAATCGGCTCGGCCAGAATATTGTTGTCTTCAACAAAATCACGGACCTGGGCTTTAGAGGTTCGATTCTTGAGCGAAAGCTCTCTCCCCTGGAGAACTACCTCAAAGAGCGGTTCGGTGTAGATGTCCGTCTTTCTGATGACGTCAAAGCCCGCTTCCTGAGCGGTGCAAAGGCCGAAGACGGGGGCCGAGGGCTGCTGAATGTCGTCGAGCACGAACTGATCAATCCGATGGCCAGATTCCTGTTCGATAGGGTACATCAACTCCGCCGCGGACGGACCATTGCTGTCACCAACGAGAACAACCAGGTGCATTTCGAGCTTCAGGAGGATGCTAATCATGTCTGAGATACTACTGAACGTAGCTGACGTACGACACCATTCAGAAGTAAACGGACCCGGTGTGCGCTCGGTGGTGTGGGTGCAAGGCTGTCGACGAGACTGTCCAGGATGCATCAACCCTCACACGCATCCACACGAACCGGTCAAACTGCTTGAGCCAAGGCAACTCGGACGTCAACTCGCTGCCATTGATGATACGGTGGGCGTCACCCTCTCCGGAGGAGAGCCCTTCGAACAGGCGAGGGCTTGCGCTCTGTTGGCCGAGACGGTCAGGAATGTAGGCAAGACGGTCATGGTGTTCACCGGTTTTCCGTTCGACGAGCTCAGAGAGTCCCGTGAACAGGCTGTTCAGCGTCTTCTGCGCGCCACCGACCTGATTGTCGCCGGCCCCTACATCCAGGAACTCCGCTGCGATAGCAAGATGTGGCGGGCCAGCAGCAATCAGACCGTCCACTTCCTCAGCGGCGGCATCGCAGAAGATGCACTGGCCCAGGCCCCTGCAATCGAGATCACGGCCGACGGCAACACGCTCTCGTATACGGGCTTCCCGGATCAGGAGGATCTGACGTGGTTTGATCAATTGAGCGAAACGCTCGGCAACATCGCCGGGTCCAGGAACCTTTGAAACAGTGCCGTGCTGCCAACGCATGGCAAACGTTGAAAGCCGCAAGGCTAATTCCAATGTGAAAGGAGCGCAATCATGTCCGACAAAATCAAGTACCCCGAAAAGCAGTTCAGAATGCCAGGAGGAATCTCGACCGCCATTTGGTCCCGGCAGGTCGAGGAGCACGGCCAAACCCGGACCAAGTTCTCGGTCAAGCTTCAAAAGAGTACCCGAAGCGAAGCCGACGGTGATTGGAAGAATCAGGACATCTTTCTGTTCCCCACGGAGATCCCGGCCGCGATTACTGTGCTTCAGAAGGCCTACGAACACTGCTTGCTCAACGAGCAGTCAGAAGAAGCCGTCCCGGTCTAATCCGTTCGTCCGTGGCGGCTAGCTGGAAAGGCTCATCCCCCTCGGGATGGGCCTTTCTTGTTTGTGCGGTCGCGCGCCTCACTTCCAGACGTAGTGGAATCGTCACGACAAAGGAAAACAGGACGACAGGAGCCAGTGACTCACCGGAATCTGTTCTTCCCATAAGACTCCTCCTGTAAGCACACGGTCATGCAGAAATCATGGACGTGCCGGTGACATGTTGTCCGGCGTGGCTGGCCATGTGGGATAATGCTTGTACGACTGATGAGAATTGGAGCAAAAGAATGGCACATAGAAACAACGGGTTTCGAACCAAACGTCCGGACGAAAGCAGCAACATCGACACGCAGTCAAACGCAGGAGCACCCAAAGACTCGGACATCGACTTTGTGTTCTGCCCGAGATGCGGTCATGTGGTGTTTAGCGCAACGCCGAGTTCGTTCTGTCCGGCATGCAATTACAGGTTCTGCCCGACGTGCTCTGAGTAGCGATATCGACTTACCCGATGGACGATCCAGACAATAGCTACCGACTGACTGTCAGCCTCAACACGTTGGCACAGATGCTTGACGCGCACAGATCCTCTGTCCGCCGATGGCTCCGGCAAGCGGGAATCCGGCCGATTGCGCTTGGGCGCGGACGTAACGGCGCCATTCGTTACAAGTGGGGCGATGTCCAGGAATGGATTGAATCCCGGATGTACGCTGACTAAGCTGAGTCATTGAACTGTACAAGCTTCAAGTCAGGGCTTCGATCCGCAGTCCGCTGGTTCCCTTTTAGTTCCGCAAGAATCTCCTTCAGCATCTTCCTGGTATCATCATCACCTGAGGCATATTTCTCATCGATATTGAACTCTACAACATCTTTCATCTCTTCCGGGATGAGAGCCGCGTAGTGCCGACGACAGATCTCCGGCGAATTGCCCATAAGCGTGGCGATCTTGTAGAGCGAGACTCCTTTCTGCGCCAAGTGACTGCCGAACGTATGCCGAAAGTCAAGGCAAGTCCAATCGACCCCATGAGCCTTGTTGATCCGGCGGAGGTCCCGGGAGAAGTTGTCACAGTCCCATCGCTTTCCCTTCGGAGAAGGAAAGAACCACAAGCTATCTGCAGGAGGTACATACTCTATCAGAATTGCGTAGAGGGCGTCACTGACAGGAACAACACGGTTCCGTTTGGTCTTAGGCTGCCATTTCTGCTTGCCGACAGTCTTTGCCCGCACGCGAATGAGCCGGCTGGATAGGTCGACATCCTCCCCGGTTAGCCACAACGCCTCTTCACGACGCAGCCCGGCATAGATGTAGGTAGCAACTGCAGCGTGGATCACGGGTAGGCTCGCCAAGATATCAAGCTGACGCCGGATCTCCTGGGTCCGGAGGAAGCGGATCTGCGGAGCAGGCTCTTTCTTCTTATCGACCGCTTTTAGGGGATTGGGATACCGCGTATCACGAGAGCGAAAGCCGTGGTGCCTGATGGCATAGGAGAACAGCTTGTGTAAGGTTTGCCGCATCAAGTTCGCTGTCTTTGCAGACCATTCGTCTTGTTGAATACGAGCCGCCAGAAATCGATTGACCACCTCCGGCGTGATGTCCTCCAGAAGCGCCGCCTTGACATGCCTGCCAGCATACTTGTCATACCCAGTGGCTGTCGGCTTGGTGCCCAGCCTCGCTCCCGGTGTCCCAGGCAAGAGACTGTCACACACCGGTCCGAAGAACACCCGCAGGCGACTAAAATCGTTCTTGTAGGATTTGAATGTACGAGTAGCCTTTAACTCGTTGCAGAATGCTTCCAGAATGGCTGGCAGCGGAGTCTTGCTGGCAACGTGAAGGTCGCCGAGGGCCAACTCGTATTCGAGGCGTTTCTTCTTCGACCGTGCAACTCGCTCATTGGTGGTCCTGAGCGATTTTTGCACGAGACGTCGGTTTAGGTAATAACTGATCCAGTACTGACGGCCACGTTTGTACACATGTGCCATGGCAATCTCCTCAACTGACTACTTTCAGTCTACTGGAGATCACCTCAGGGATGATGGCGACGGGATGATTACTCGCTGACAAGTGCCTCGGTGCAAATGTCTATTACATTTTAATGACAGTCGCCCCAAAAACGCCAAGAGGCAGTCGCATGTAACTCATTGCGACTGCCTCATTTAGCTCAATAGCGGGGGGAGGATTCGAACCTCCGACCTCCGGGTTATGGGCCCGACGAGCTACCAGACTGCTCTACCCCGCGATCAATTCATCGCGATCAATTGGGCCGCACCACGACTCGTTCGACTCCATACCGCCAAACGCACGCATGCCCAACCGTCATATTGTCAAAGAGTACCACAGTTCTTGCGGCCGATCAAGAGAAAGAAGCAACTATTTCAAATTCTTCCGTATCTCTTCGGCCAGTTTCTCCAATCGGCCCGGCTCGTATTCAAATGACGGCCACTGGGTGAAGACACCGTCGTTTGCCTTTCGCGGAATCACGTGAAAGTGCAGATGCTCCACAAGCTGCCCGGCCGCCCGGCCGTTGTTGCTCAAAATATTGTAACCATCGGCCCCCATTGCCTGCGCCACGGCACCGGCGATCTTGCCCAGAGACGAGGCGACCCGGGCCAAAACAGCCGGATCACATTCATCGACCCTGGCACAATGCTCCTTGGGAATGACAAGGCAATGACCGTCGCTGACGGGACCAATATCGAGAAACGCAAGCACTGCTTCGTCTTCATACACCCTGGCTACGGGTATCTCCCCCTTCACCATTTTGCAGAACACACAGCCATCCATGCTCGCGGCTTCCCGCCATCCTTCGGCGTTGTTACTCTTTCTTGTCCGCTTCTTCTTCCGGCTTGTTTTCCTCGGCACCGGCCGGTTCCTCCGTCGCATTCGCCTCGGCAGCGGTATTCTCCGTATCCGGCTGCTCCGACGCCTCTTCCGCAGATTCCACCGCCTCGCCGGGAACCTCCTCTTCGACCTCCGCAGCCACGTCCGTCTGCGACGCAGCCGTTTCCTTGCGTTTCTTGCGTGCCCGTCTCTTGGTGGAACGCTTCTTTTCTTTCTTCACGGGCTCGTCTTCACCGAGGAGTTGGAGCAGAACAAGCTCTCCATTATCGCCCAACCGTCTCAGCGAAAGGCGGATGATCCGGGTGTATCCGCCAGGCCGGTCGAGGTACCGAGGCCCCAACTCACTGAACAGTTTGGCAATGACCGTGCCCTTTCGCACCGGTTCGCCGTCCTCGTACGCAAAGATATCGCGGTTCCCGAGCAACGCGATCGCCCGGCGCCGGTGCTGAAGCTGTCCCTTCTTGGCCAGGGTGATCAGCTTCTCGACAAACGGCTTAACCTCTTTCGCCTTCTGAATCGTCGTCGAAATGGTCTCATGCTCGATGAGCGACTGGGCCAGATTTCGGCGCAGCGCCACTCGATGCTCTGAGGTTCTGCTCAATCGACGCCCTGCAACTCTATGACGCATATACCACAATCCCTCTTATCTTCGAGATTTCCAAACTTCTCTACGTCCAAACAATATCAGTCAACGTCCGGCATGCCCAGCGAGAGATCGATATCGGCCAGCTTACGCCTGATCTCACGAAGCGAGGTCTTGCCGAAGCTGCGGATTTTCAACAGATCCGGCTCGCTCATCGAAACGAGTTGTCGAACCGTTTCCACCTTCGCCGACTCCAAGCAGTTGCTGGCCCTGACGGACAATTCCAACTCCTGAATCGGGGTATTGAGCTTGGCTTCCAACTCTTCGTCGACCTTCTTCTCCGGCACTTCGCGCGGGACTTCGCCGGCCACGGTCTCCTCGCCCAACTCGAAGTATTGCACGAAAGGATTCATGTGCTTTCGCAGAATCTTACCTGCTTCGACGAGCGCCATTTCCGGTGAAATCGTGCCGTTGGTCCAGATCTCCAGGATCAGTTTATCGTAGTTGGTGCGTTGCCCGACGCGCGTGTTTTCCGTCGTATAGCGAACGCGTGTCACCGGTGAATACACGGCGTCCAGGTGAATGCGCCCGATTTCCTGGTCAAACCGATCCGCATCGGCGATTCTCTCGGCAACGGGCACGTACCCGCGTCCGTTCTCAACCACCATTTCCATCTCGAACTTCATGTCTTCGGTCAACGTGGCCAAAACCGCATCCTGGCTAACGACCTCGATAGCGGGGTCGGCGACGATATCCGCAGCCGTAACAACGCCGGCTTTCTTGGCAGAGACCGTCATCGTCTTGGGCCCCTCACCCTGCAAGCGAATGACCAAGCTCTTGACATTCAGTACGATATCCGTCGTATCCTCCATCACACCGGCGATGGAGGTAAATTCGTGGTCCACTCCTGCGATTTTGATCGACGTAATCGCGCTGCCCTCCAGCGAGGAAAGCAGCACGCGCCTGAGACCGTTGCCAACCGTCGTGCCAAAACCGCGTTCAAACGGTTCCACGAAAAACCGGCCGTACTTCTCCGTCGAAATTACGGCATCTTTTTCAACACGAGTCGGCAACTCTAAACCGCGCCATGTAACTCGCATATGGGCCTCCGAACTGAACATTCATCCCTAAAGTACGCAGCACAACGCCAATTCCCCCGCGTCCGCTGCGCATTTCGAATCCGTATTCCAGGTCTCTGAGTCTACCTCGAACAGAACTCCACCACCAGTTGTTCTTCGACGGGGATCTGCACGTCTTCGCGCCCCGGCAAGGCGACCACCGTAGCAACCGGTTTTTCCCGGTCCAGTTGCAGCCAGCCTTGCGTGGTGAAATTCGGGTTACTTTCCAACTGCTCTTTCACCAGTTTCACGCTTTTCCCAGAGTCCTTTACGCCTATTTTATCACCAATACGTATGGTGTAATCGCTAACGTCCACCTTCCGCCCATTGACGCGAATGTGGCCGTGGGAAATAAGCTGCCGCGCGGCTTTGCGCGAAGCAGCGAAATTGAGTTTATAAACGACGTTATCCAGGCGTCTCTCCAGTAGTTGCAGGAGGTTCTCGCCGGTATTGCCCTTGACACGTTCGGCTTCATGGAAGTACCGCATGAATTGCCGCTCGTACACACCGTAGTACCGTTTGACCTTTTGCTTCTCGCGCAAGCGCACGCCGTATTCGCTTAGTCGCGATCGCCGCCAGCCATGCATACCGGGCGCCAGGTTCCGCTGCCTTCTTTCGACCTGGCACTTGGCGGTTTCACACTTCATGCCCTTGAGGAACAGCTTCATTCCCTCGCGACGGCACTGTTTGCACGATGGACCGAGATAACGTCCCATATCAACAAATCTCCTCTGAGTCCTGGGAGTCTTCGACTACACTCTTCTGCGTTTCGGAGGCCGACAGCCATTATGCGGCAGCGGCGTTACATCCTCGATCGAGGTGATTCGCAAGCCCGCCGCCTGCATGGCGGAAATCGCGGATTCCCGGCCCGAACCAGGGCCCTTCACCTTGATTTCGACCTCACGAACGCCATTGCGCATCGCCACATTGGCACAGCTCTGCGCGGCCTGCTGCGCGGCAAAGGGCGTGCTCTTGCGAGAACCCTTGAAGCCCACACATCCCGCCGAACTCGCACAGATGGTGTCGCCGTCCATGTCCGTGATCGTGATGACCGTATTGTTGAAGGTCGCCTTGATACGCACGATCGCTCGAACCACGTTTCTTCTGACTCTGCGTTTTGTGCCTTTTGCCATCTGTTTCTCTTATCGTATTTGAGTACGTATTTAGCGGTATCCCAAAACCGCTCTACCCACCGGCTCAACGGCCGGGCCGTTATCGTTTTTCCTTGACACCCTTCTTGCCGGCCACCGTCTTCCGAGGTCCCTTTCGAGTACGGGCGTTGCTTTGCGTACATTGCCCCCGCACCGGCAACCCCCTTCGATGCCGGATTCCCCGATAGCAAACGATATCGCGAAGCCGAGCGATGTTCTGCGCCACTTGGCGCCGAAGCTGGCCTCCGACGATGTAGTTGCGATCAATGATCTGCGTGACTCGGCTCAGCTCGTCTTCGCTGAGCTTTCCGGCCTTCGTCATTTCCTCGATTCGGGCTTCCTTGAGAATCTGCTCCGACGTATACCTGCCAATCCCCGGTATGTACGTCAGGGAAACCCAGATCGCCTTATTGTCCGGAATATCGATACCCACTATACGCGGCATATTGCTATCCTTCTAACGATGATTTCCGCTCGATACGTTCAGCCTGGATCCCCCGCGGCTCATCCCTGACGCTGCTTGTGTCGGGGGTTGGTGCAAATCACCCGCACCACGCCTTTTCGCCGCACGATCTTGCAGTTTTCACAAATACGTTTTACCGAGCTTCTTACCTTCATATCCAGTCCTACGCTTTCGCAGCATTCTGCCCCTGCATCACGTCGAATTCACTCGCCTCCGGCCTTAGTGGCGAAGCACGATTCGGCCTCTGTTCAGGTCGTACGGAGACATTTCCACAGTGACCATATCTCCCGGGAGAATACGAATGAAATTCATTCGCATCTTGCCGGACACATGGGTCAACACCTTGTGCCCGTTCTCCAGCTCAACCCTGAACATCGCGTTAGGCAGAGCTTCGATCACTTTTGCTTGCAGCCGTATTGCGTCTTTCTTCGCCATGAAAACCGATCATTCTACCAACACGTCAGACCGCCGCCGGCGGACTCAAGCCGCCGTACCCAACGACAGTTCAACCTCTACGCGAGACACTTTCTCACGTTCCTTACTCTCTCTTTGTCAGAATTTCACAGCCGCCCTTGACCACGGCGATCGTGTGCTCAAAATGAGCCGAACACGAACCGTCGCGAGTCACTACGGTCCAGCCGTTGCCCTGCGTGCGAACGGCGGCCCGCCCGGCGTTGACCATCGGCTCGACCGCGATCACCATCCCCTCGGCCAACACGATATCATTCGCCAGCAAATCCTCACTGACGAAGTTCGGAACCTTCGGATCCTCGTGCATTTCCGTGCCGATTCCGTGCCCGACAAAATCGCGTACGACCGAAAACCCGGCCGCTTCAGCACAACGCTGCATTTGTCCAGCCACCTGGCTCCATCGCACCCCGGGCCTGGCCTGCTCTACCGCAATGCCCAGCACCTCCTGCGTCGCATCGAGCAGACGACGCTTGCCGTCGGAGATCTTTCCCACCGGGGTCGTAAGAGCCGAATCCCCGCAATAGCCATCCAGGCGGACCCCGAAGTCGATGCTCAGCACATCGCCTTCGTGCAACACCGCCCTCTTCGAAGGAATCCCGTGCACGACCTCTTCGTTGATCGAGGCACAAATGGCTCCCGGAAACGGCTGGCGGGCCTCAGGGCTGCGGACTCCCTTGAAAAGCGTTTCCGCACCGGCCGCGGCCGTCATCCGGCAAGCAACCTCGTCCAGGTAAGCCGTCGTTATCCCCGGCTCCGCCATCTCCTGCAATTTTGAAAGAACGCCGGCTACAACCGCTCCAGCCCGACGCATCAACTCAATTTCTCTTCGGCTCCGAAGCTTTATAGCCATCGATACAACTTCTTCATTTTTTCCGCGTCACCTACCTTCACTGTGAGACTAATTCACTTTTCGGTAAGGACATCCAACTTCTCAAATATCAAAGCGGCCACGTCATCGGGATCACCGTTGCCATCGATATCGTGCACGGTTCCCTTGGCCTTGTAGTAGTCTACGACCGGTCTGGTCTGCTCATAATACGTGCTCAGGCGATTTCGCACCACATCTTCCGTATCGTCCGGCCGGTGGACCAGCTCGGCGCCATCGTGGTCGCAGATCCCTTCCTGCTTGGGCGGCATGTTCTTGACGTGGTACACCGCACCACACTTCGGACAGCTTCTGCGCCCCGTAATCCGTTCCACCACGAGATCGTCGTTCACCTTCAGGTTGATAACGATATCGAGCCCATTATGATTTTCCGCCAGAGACGCACCCAGCGCCTCGGCCTGATGCACCGTTCGCGGAAAACCATCCAGGACGTACCCGGAGTCGCCGGCGTTCTGGATCGCCTTGCTCATCATCTCCACAATCAGCTCGTCGGGAACCAGGGTGCCGCTGTCCATGTAGCTCTGCGCCTTCTGGCCCAGCTCGCTGCCCTCGGCCCTTTCGCGCCGCAGGATATCGCCGCTGGACAAGTGCGTCACACCGTATCGTTCCACAATTCGCTTGCAGTGCGTTCCCTTACCGGCGCCCGGCGCACCCAGGATCATAATTCTCATGCATACGCTCCTTTAATCCTGCCGGAAGAGCTGAAGCCGTCGTAGCTCCGCATCAACAGATTCGCCTCGATCTTCTGCACGAGGTCCAGCGACACACTGACGACAATCAAAAGGCCGGTTCCACCGAAAAACGTCGTGATGGTCCAGTCAATGCCCAACGCGTAGGAGAGCACCGTAGGGATCACCGCGATCCCGGCCAGAAACGCCGCACCAAAATACGTGATCCGAATCATCACCGTCTCAAGATACTCGGCGGTCCGCCGTCCGGGACGAAGCCCCGGAATAAAACTGCCGGAATCCCGTAAGTTCTTTGCCATCTCTCGCGGCTGAAACTGCACCGTGACCCAGAAGTAAGCAAACAGGAAGATCAGCAGCATGTAAAGCACGTTGTACGTATACGAAGTCCCTCGCAGAGCCCCCAGGATGGTCATCCATACGGCCGAATCCGGGAAGAGCCTCTGAATCTGCTCCACGATAATGGGCGGAAACATCATGAAACTCGACGCGAAGATGATCGGCATCACACCGCCGTGGTTGACCCGCAGCGGCAGATAGTGCCGGGCCCCGCCATACATCCGCCGGCCCCGCATCTGCTTGGCCTGCTGGATCGGGATGCGCCTCTGAGCCTGGGTAATCAGGATCGCCCCAGCCACCACAAAGACGAAAGCGGCAAGCAGAAAAACGATCCGGGCCGGACCGATACTCCCCGTTGAAGCATCCATCGTCAAGTCAACACGCTTGAGCAACTCACGCATCGCCCACGGCATTCGCGCGATGATCCCGGCCATAATGATCAAACTAATTCCGTTGCCAATACCATATTCATCGATCTGCTCGCCCAGCCACATCAGAAAGACCGTGCCCGCGGTCATTCCGACCACGCCCATGATCGTGGCCTGCACCCGCATGCCCGAATAGGTGTAGGCCCCCAGCATCTTCATGTACATCATTGCCTGGATAAAACAGATAAGCACCGTTAGATAGCGCGTGTACTCCTGAATCTTCTTATACCCCGTCTGCCCCTCCTGGCGCAGTTTCTTCAGCGCCGGGATCACCTCCCCCAGCAGCATGAGAATGATCGATGCCGTGATATACGGCATGATCCCGAGGCCAAAGAGACTGCTTCGACTCAGCGTTCCCCCCGTAAAAATCTGCAGATACTCCGCGGCCCGCCCCAGAGGGCTGTCCGTATCCCGCGTGCCCACCGCATCGGCGATGGCCTGCTGGTTGAATCCCGGGTTGGGAATATGAAAGCCCACCCGGTAGATGATCAGCAGCGCGACCGTAAACAGAATCTTATTCCGCAGGTCTCGGATTCTAAATATGTTTAAGACTGTGCCTATCACGTCACTATTCTCCGCAGAATGCGGGGTCTCTCATCAACTTGTCGAGACCCAATCTCCTTACGCATGCTTCCGTTTCGCCGGTCTGCTCCTGGCATCTTCTATCCGGGTGGCGGTTCCGCCACAACCGATGATCTTCTGCTCGGCCGCCTTGCTGAACTTGTGCGCGGCGACCTGCAGCCGTTTCGTCAATTCCCCGTCTCCCAGAATCTTCACCTTGCTGCACAGAGCGCCGACGAGGCCCGCCTGGGAAAGCTGCTCGACTCCCACCTGCGCCCCATCGTCAAACCGTTCCAACTGCGAGACGTTCACAACCTCGAAACGCGTGGCGAACTTCTTGTTGTTGAAACCGCGCTTGGGCAGCCGTCTGAACAGGGGCATCTGCCCACCCTCGCTGAGCGTCAGCAGAGTTGCTCCCGCCCGGCTCCGGCTGCCTTTGTGCCCCCGGCCACACGTCTTTCCGTGGCCCGTGCCGCGGCCTCTTCCGACGCGCTTGCGAGCCTTGTGTTTCCCTACGACAGAAGTAATTTCATGACTTAGCATCTAAATCACCCAATTGGCCGTGCCTATCGTTACGAAATCGCCACACCCCGCAACGCTTCGATCATTTCCTTGTTGCGCAGCTTCAGCAGGCCGTTTAGCGTAGCCTTAACAACATTTTTCGCCGAAGTGCTCCCGTAGATCTTCGTGAGCACATCGTGAACGCCTGCATACTCAAGGACCGCCCGCGCGCTCGAACCGGCGATCACACCCGTACCCGGGCTGGCCGGCACCAACACGATCTTCGTGGCCCTGAATCTCCCGATCACCTGATGGGGCAGCGTCTGGCCCACCAGCGGAATCTTATGCAGCGACTTCTTCGCGTCCTTGATCCCTTTCTCAACCGCCAGGGGCACCTCGTTGGCCTTGCCGTATCCAATGCCAACCGTCCCTTCGCGGTCACCGACGACCACCAAAGCCGCAAAACTGAACCGCCGCCCGCCTTTTACCACCTTGGCGCAGCGGTAGATCTTCACCACCGTATCTTCCAACGGCTTCTCTTCGTGTTCAGGTGTTCTAACCGGTTCTGTAGCCAATTCCAGCTCCCAGTCTCAAAAGGCCAAGCCCGTCTTTCGCGCCGCTTCGGCGAGAGACTTTACTCGACCATGGTATTTGTAGCGGTTGCGATCGAAACAGGCACACTTGATACCGACATCCAACGCCATCTTGGCCAGCGTTTCACCGACAACCTCGGCCGCCTTCTGATTGCTACCTTGCGGCACCTCGTCACGCAGGCTCTTGGCCCTCGTGCTGGCCGCGACAAGCGTCGCGCCGCCCGTGTCGTCGATAAGCTGAGCGTACACGTGCCGGTTCGAGCGAAACACCGACAGACGCGGTCTCTCCCGCGTTCCCACAACCTTCTGTCGCACGTGGCGCTTCCGCCGCACTGCCGCCTTCTTGTGTCTTTCAGTCTTCATAAGAACCGAATTCTACTCTCCTATGCCCCGCCTGAAGCGAACGCCTTACCCACCTTGCGTCGCACATGCTCGTCGGCATATCGGATGCCTTTCCCTTTATAGGGCTCCGGCGGCCTTACTCTTCGCACGTCCGCCGCAAACTGCCCCAAACAACATTTATCCATTCCCGTCAACGTGAACTTCGCCGGTACGTCATTGCCGCGCGTCGCCGGCACGTCGATACTCACCTTCACGTCCTTTGGCACCGGCAACTCAACCGGGTGACAATAGCCCACCTGAAGGACCAGCTTCTTGCCCTGCTCCTTCACGCTATAGCCCGTCCCGTAGATCTCCATCTTCTTCTCGAAGCCCTTCGAGACCCCGGTAACCATGTTGGCGATGAGAGCCCGCATGGTCCCATGGAGTTGCTTGCCACGGCGATCCTTCGGCAGAGGGTTGTCCACCTGAATACTGCCCGCGGCATCATCAATCTTCACCGTAATCCGCTCGTGGCAGTCCATCTGCAAAGCGCCAAGGGGCCCCGAAATCTTCAAGGTCTGGCCTTTCAGCTCGACTTTCACGCCCGACGGGATCGCAACAGGTTTTTTTCCAATCCGACTCATTTAGCTTACCGTGCACAATACCTCGCCGCCGATGTTCTTCTCCCGGCAACTTCGATCACTAATCACACCTTTGCTTGTTGAAACAATCGCGATACCGAGGCCGCCCAGAACCCTGGGCAGGCTGTCAACGGCGGCGTATACTCGACAGCCGGGTTTGCTCGTTCGCTTCAACTCGGTGATCACGAACTGTCCCTTCTCATCGTACTTCAGCCGGATACGAAGCAGCCCCTGCTTGCCGTCCTCGATTCGGTCATAGTCCTCAATGTACCCTTCATCCCTGAGGACGACGGCAATGCCCTCGCATATCTTCGACGCCCGCGCCTTCACTTCCGACTTGTTCGCCCGCCCCGCGTTGCGAACCCGCGTCAACATATCAGCTATTGGGTCACTCAAACTCATAACTCGTATCCTGCACCAGCTTCTCGGTAAACTGCCCCGGTCACGAACCCGTCACCAGCTCGCCTTCTTCACGCCCGGAATCTTCCCTTCGTTGGCCAGCGTCCGGAAGCAAATCCGACAGATCTTGAATTTGCGATACACCGCCCGCGCGCGCCCGCACAACTCACAACGCGTATACTCGCGAACACGGAACTTCTGTTTCTTCTTGGCTTTGTTTTCCAATGCCTTCGTCGACATTCACACACTCCACACTGGCTCTGCCAGGCAATCGGTTACACACTCGAGGCCGACGGCGTCGTGCCCCGGAACGGCATTCCAAAAAGCGTCAGCAGCTTGCGTCCCTCTTCATCGGTCAGGGCCGTCGTGGTGAACGTGATGTTCATCCCCTGCTGAAACTCGACCTTGGCCAGGTTGATTTCCGGAAACACACTCTGCTCGGCCAGGCCCATCGAATAATTGCCCCGCCCGTCAAAGCTGTTCGGGTTCAAACCCCGGAAGTCGCGAACGCGGGGAATCGCCAGATTGATGAGCCGGTCCATGAACTCATACATCCGCACGCCCCGAAGCGTCACCTTCAATCCCGTCTCATAGCCCTGACGAACCTTGAAATTCGAGACGCTCTTTCTGGCCTTGCACACGAACGGCAACTGCCCGGTGATCTGCGTCAGGTCCTTCTTCGCCAATTCCAGGAACTTCTTGTCCTGGGTGGCTCGACCGACTCCCATGGAGACCACGATCTTCTCCACCTTGGGCACCGCCATCACGTTCTGATAGCCGAACTCCTTGGTCAGCTCAGCGACCACTTTCGATTTATACAAATCTCGTAACCGGGCCATATTTTTCTACTCTGTTCCTTTTCCTTCCACGTCAGTCCACCACACGCCGACAGGTGCTACTTGGCCTTCCGGACGGTCCCGATCTCGGTACCATCCACGGCCGTACGTTTCTTGCTGCCGTCATCGCTCCGCCTGTAACGCACCCGGCTGCCTCTCGACGATTTCGGGTTCACAGGCAACACGTTGCTGATGTGGATCGGTTGCTCGACGCCGATACGCCCGCCTTGCGGATTCCGTCGAGAGGGACGAACGTGCTTCTGCGCAATGTTCTGCCCCTGGACAACCACGACATTCTTGTCCGGATACACGTGCAGGACTCGCCCGGTCGCGCCTTTATGGTCGCCGGCAATGATCTGCACCATATCACCTCTTTTTACGTGCAAGGCCATCGATCTATCTCTTTATCCATTCACTCAGATTGCTCGGTTGCAGCTACACGACCTCGCTCGCCAGCGAGATGATTTTCATGTAGTTCTTTTCACGCAGCTCGCGGGCGACGGCCCCGAAGATCCGGGTCCCGATCGGGTTGCCATCGTTGTCGATCATCACCGCCGCGTTGCTATCGAACCTCACGTAGCTGCCATCCCGTCGCCGCAGCGCACTCTTGGTGCGAATGATCACACACTTGTGCACCTTCTTGTCGTCCAACTGACAGCTCGGCAGCGACTTCTTGATCGCCACGCAGACGACGTCTCCCACGCGCGCCACCGGCCGCGTATACTTGCCCCGCGACCCACCCCGGCCCAGGACTTTGATACATAACGCCGACCGCACTCCGGAATTGTCGGCGATATCCAACATGGTTTCCTGTTGAATCATGGTCTTTGCATCTCGTAATAGATTCTACGCCTGGACCGCTTTCTGAACCACCCGCACGAGGCGCCAACTCTTGGCCTTGCTGTACGGCCGGCACTCGGCGATCTCCACGAGGTCGCCCACACCGCATTCGTTGCGCTCGTCGTGCACGCCCAGCTTCGTTCTGCGTCTGACATACTTACCGTACTTCGGGTGCTTCACCTTGTACGCGATCGTCACGCGGATGCTCTTGTCCCCGCTGTTGTTCGTGACAACACCCGTCAGCGTTTTTGCTTTTCGTGTCTCCATATAGCCAACTTCCCGCCGTCTCTATCGACAGCGCTACTTGCCTTTCTCACGGATGACCGTCTTGATTCGCGCCACATCCCGTCGTGTATTGATAACGGCCTTTGCGTTTTCGAGTTTCTGCGTAACCGCTTGCGACCGCAGATCAAACAACCGCCTTTGCAGATCGCCCAACGTGCTCTGCAACTCGTCCTGACTCATTTCCCGTAGCTGGCTGGCTTTCACCGTTGTACCTCTTTCAGAGCGAATGTCTTCGCTTTACGAACCGACATCGGATCGGCATTTTGTGAGCCACCCGGGCCAAAGCCTGCCGGGCCACGTCCTCGCTGACACCGCCGATCTCGAAACATACCTGACCCGTTCGGACTCGGGCGACCCAAAACTCCGGCTCGCCTTTGCCTTTGCCCATGCGTGTTTCCAGGGGCTTCGAGGAGACCGGTTTGTGCGGGAAGATCCGGATATAGACCTTTCCTTCGCGATGCAGGAAGTGCGTTGCCGCCACACGTCCGGCCTCAATGTTCTTGGCCGTGATCCAACTGGTCTCCAAAACCTGCAAACCATATTCGCCAAACGCAACGTAATTGCACCGGCTGGCGTTGCCCTTCATCCGGCCGCGCTGCGATTTGCGGTATTTCACTCTTTTCGGCATCAAAGCCATTGATACGAACCTCTCTCAGCCATTCACACTCGGCTTGACAAACTACGACGCGTTCTCCCCTTGGGGCGGTGCCGCGGGCTTTTCGACCGCTGGCGCTGCCGGCGCTGCTGCCGGTGCCGCTGGCCCCGTTTCCGCGTTCACCGGCCGGCTTCCTTGCGCCGACCGCGCTGCTCCGCGGCCTCCCTGCCCACCCCCAGACGGTCGTCCGCCCCCGGGTCTCGGGCGCGGCGTACGTCGCCGTCTCGGCCGAACTCTCTCAAGCACCTCACCGAACTTGCCCTTGTAGATCCATACCTTCACGCCGATCGTGCCGTACGTCGTCCGTGACGCCATCATCGCGTAGTCAACGTCGGCATCAAGCGTATGCAGCGGAATGCTGCCAAGTTTCTGCGTTTCTTTCCGCGCCATCTCCGATCCGGCCAATCGTCCGGAACAGATGATCTTCACCCCTTTGGCCCCTGCGTTCATCGCCGACTCACAATACTGCTTCATCGTACGCCGGAACGACGCCCGCTTCGAAAGCTGCTCGGCGATCGCCTGCCCCACCAGAGTCGCGTTGAGGTCGGGTTCTTTGATCTCGACCACGTTGACCGTAACCTTCCGGCCCGTCAGCGATTCCAACTCCTCGCGCAGCTTGTCCACCTCGCCACCCCGGGGACCGATCACCACTCCCGGCCGCCCGCTGTGAAGCGTCACGTTGACCTCATTGCGCGTCCGAATGATCTCCGTTTTCGCCACCGCACCTTTCGGCATCCGCCGATTGAAGCGCGCGTCCACGTAGGTTCGGATCTTCTGGTCCTCAACGAGGAAGTCGCCATAGTTGGCCTTGGGGGCAAACCACGTACTTTGCCACCCCAGGGTAACGCCGGTTCTAAAACCTATTGGTGATGTTTTCTGGCCCATAGTTCAGATATCTCAGTCTGCGTTCCCGGTCACCCTTTACGCTTGCGTCACCGTTACATATATGTGACACGCTCTTTTTCGAATTGGATGCGCGCGTCCCCGATCCTTCGGGATCCAGCGTTTCGTGCCGATGCGAACACCGGCGTCGTCCACGCGCGCCTCACTGACGTATAAGCTGTCCACATCCGCCTCCTGCTCGTCGGCATCTGCCACAGCGGCTTTCAACACTTTATCCACCATCGCGGCGCTCCGTTTCCGCGTGAACTTCAGGATATCCATGGCATCCTGCACCCCCCGGCCCACGATCAACTGCGTTACCAGTCGCGCCTTGCGCGCCGAGAGGGGAGCGTATCGGTAGGACGAAACCCACCCGCTGATCTCCGCCGGCTCCACCGACAAGGCATCGGCCAGCCGACGCACGTCTTCGCCCTCCGGCAGTGGCTTGAAAAGCCCCTTTTGCCAATTCTTCACCGCCGTGACCGCCTGCTTCACGTCAAGACTGCCCCGCACAAGACTCTGGGCCAGCACATCGGCGGTAACCTGCTGTTTCTCACACAACTTTTTTAATTTCGTCGGACTAAGCATATTAACGACGTCCCGTTTCTCCTGGATCGCCACTCAACCTGAATTCACGTTCTACTTGATTTTCTTGCTCGAGTGGCCCTTGAACGTCCGCGTGGGCGAAAACTCACCCAGCTTGTGGCCTACCATGTCCTCGGTCACGAACACTTTGTGAAACATCTTGCCGTTATGGACCATAAACGTGAATCCCACGAACTCGGGAACAATCGTGCAGCGCCGCGACCAGGTCTTGATGGGATTTCGCGTACCCTCTTCGGTCTGCTTGTTCACCTTCCCGAACAGCTTCTCGTCAACAAACGGTCCTTTTTTGAGAGATCGTCCCATGTCTTATTCTCTTCTCTCACCTGGTGCGCTCTACACGAACCCTTACCGGCTCGCGGGCCGCCACTGGTTACAGGGTCAACTGCCCTTGTCTTTTGTTCTTTCTGCGTCGAATGATCCTGCTGTTACTCGTCTTACGCGGGTTCCGCGTCTTTCCGCCCTTGGCCGGCTTACCTGTCGGCGAACACGGATGCCGCCCACCGTTGGACCGCCCTTCGCCGCCACCCATGGGGTGCGCGACCGGGTTCATGGCTTTGCCCCGAACGTGAGGCCTGCGCCCCATGTGGCGCTTGCGCCCCGCCTTGCCCAGAGTCACGTTCTGGTGCTCCGGATTGCTCAACCGTCCGATGGTGGCCCGGCATTCCTTCCGCACCATACGCATCTCGCCGCTCGGCAGAACGACCGTAACCCAATTCCCTTCCTTGGCAACGATGCGCGCCGCGTTACCGGCGCCTCGGACCATCTTGCCTCCCTGGCCCGCCGTCAACTCGATGTTGTGCACTTCCAGGCTACCCGGAATCGCCGAAAGCGGCATGGCGTTTCCCACCTTCGGCTCACAGACCGGCCCGCTCTCGATCACATCCCCGACCCGAATGCCGAACGGCGCCAGGATATATCGTTTCTCCCCGTCTTCGTACTGCACCAGCGAAATGAAGCAGTTCCGGTTCGGGTCATATTCGATCGTCATGACCTTGGCGGGTATTCCATCCTTGTTGCGTTTGAAATCGATGATGCGATAGATCCTTCGGGCCCCACCCCCGCGAAACCGGGTCGTGGTCACGCCGTGATGGTTCCTCCCGCCGCTCTTCTTGATCCTGCGGCACAAGGTCTTCTCGGGCTTCTTCGCGGTCAGCTCGGAGTAGTCATTCACCGAGCTGTTGCGTCGCCCTGCACTTGTCGGCCTGTAAACTCGAATGCCCATAACGTCTATCTCTCTCTCAGGACCGTCCGGTTAGAACAGGTCAATGTGATAATCCGGTTTCAGGTAGACCACCGCTTTCTTCCAGCTCGACGTCATACCGACCGTCCGGCCGCGCCGGCGATGCTTGCCCCTGTGGTTCGACGTCCGTACTTTGTCGACTTTCACACCGTAAATCTTCTCGACCGCACTGCGAATCTCGGCCTTGTTGGCCCTCTTGTTCACCTCAAAGGAGTATGCCCCCTTGACATTGGCAAAGTGCATGCCCTGCTCAGTGATCAGAGGCCGAACTATTACGCTAAAGTCTTCCATCGAAAAACCGAACCTAAATCCAAAAACTCACGGCTCCCACGAACGCCACGCTGCCGTGGCCCTGCCGGATCAGTTGTCGCTTTCTCCTGTCCTGTCCAAAAACGACACCAACGCGTCTTTCGTAAACAGCACCTTCTGATGCTTGACAATCTCACCCGCATTCAGATCGGCAACCGGCATCACTGCCACTTTGTTGACGTTCCGGGCCGACCGATAGATATTCTCTTCGTACTCGTTGGTCGCCACCAGGCAGCTTCGTTCGATCTTCAAGCTCTTGAGCACACCGACGAAGTCTTTCGTCCGAGGCTTCTCAAACGCCAGGCCGTCAACCACCACCACATTCTCACTGCGGAGCTTAGCCAACAGCGCCGAATCTCTCGCAAGCCTTCTCTGCTTGCCCGGCATCCGCTGGCTGAAATCGCGCGCCACTTTCGCAAACGTCATGCCGCCACCAACGCGCTTGCCCGTCCGCCGGTTACCCACTCTGGCGTTGCCGGTACCCTTCTGACGATACAGCTTCTTCGTCGAGCCCGCTACCTGACCACGGCCCTTGGTCGTTGCCGTACCCACGCGCTTGTTGGACTGGTACATCACGATAGCCTGCTTCAGCAGGGCGTGCCTTACACAGCCGCCCAGCACCGACTCGTCGACGCTCATCGTGCCGACCTGCTCCCCGCTCGTGTTGTATACGGTCAATTCCATCATCTTCATTCCACCAGGCCTACTGCGGCCTCTTGGCTGTCGTTATCATGCAATACCCGCCGGCCGGACCGGGAACAGCGCCCTTGACGATCAGGAGGTTCTTCTCCTCGTCAATCGCCACCAGACTGTGATTCTTGCTCGTGATCCGCCGATCCCCCATGTGCCCGGCCATGCGCTTGCCCTTCTTCGGGCCACCGCCGGTACCGGCGTTGCTGGCAAAGCTCGCTATCGACCCCGGCGCCCGGTGCTTTCGCTCGGTACCGTGCGAAGCGGGAAACCCGCCGAAACCGTGTCGTTTCATCACTCCGGCAAACCCTTTGCCCTTGCTCGTTCCCACGACGTCCACGTACTTGGTCTCGGCAAAAACCGAAACCGTAAGGGCATCGCCGAGCTTGTACTCACACGCGGCGTTGTCGGCCAACCGCCATTCCCGCATGATTCTCTTGGCCGTCGTGCCCGCCTTGCCGGCGTGGCCCACCTGGGGTTGCTTCCGCCGTGATGCCTTCACGTCGTCGAAACCCAGTTGAACGGCACTGTAGCCGTCATCGTCGCTGGTCTTGACCTGCGTCACCGTGCAAGGGCCCGCATGGATCACCGTCACGGGGATCAACGCCCCCGATTCGTCGTAAACCCGCGTCATGCCTACCTTTTTTCCAAGCAACATCGCCATATTTCCGACGTCCTTTGCCCCTACGCCTTGATCTTCACAAACACACCGGCGGGAACCACCAGCCGATTCAACACCTCGGCCGTCCTCGCATTCGCCTCGTGAATATCGATGAGGCGCTTGTGCGTTCTCAACTCGAACTGCTCGCGCGATTTCTTGTCAACGTGAGGGCTCCGCAATACCGTATACCGCTCAATGCGCGTCGGCAACGGAATCGGACCACTCACACGCGCATTCGTTCGACGAGCGTGTTCCACAATCTCCTTGGCGGAGGCATCCAGCGTACGATGGTCGTACGCTTCCATCCTGATTCTTATCTTCTCGGTCTCAGCAGCCATAACGCCCCTCTGGACCACCCTTATAGCACGCCCATGCACATGTTTTTACTGCAACACATTCACAGACTTGCATGGACAACATAAACACCCGTACTCACACAAAAACCGGCTGGCCGGCCCAGAGCAGATACGATCTGCGCTCTGACCAAAACCATACCTCTTGGGTAAAAGCAGGAAAGGCCTCGTTGGCCGGCTTTGCCTTATCGGTCCTTGCCGCCTGCCAACATCCTTCCTTAACGTTTAGGGTAGCTTCGCTCGACCGCAGGTCTTTGCATGACCTCCGTCAGCTCGTCCAAACCCTGAGTCAAACAGAACACCCATTGAGCCATCCCTGATGGCAATCAAAGATATGCCACAGCGTAACTACGTTTTCGCAACGCCATCCATGACGATGCTCGCTACAGCTGAAAAGGGATAACTTTACCAACGTCTCTTCCGTCTGTCAACGCCTTATCGGGAAAAACGCGAAAAAAACGAAACTTTTTTTAGAAGACGATATCCCTGGCGAGTTGCTCGGGGACCCTTTCATAGCTCAAGGGCTCCATGGTGAAATTGCCCCGACCGGCGGTCAGACTGCGGATATCGCTGGAATAGCCGAACAGCTCGACGAGCGGCACCTTGGCATCCACAATCCGCATACGGCCATGCACGCGACAATCCGTAATCAACCCGCGTTTGGCCAACAGGTCCGCCTGCACGACGCCGAAGGCCGATTCCGGCACCACCGCCTCAATGCGCATGACCGGTTCGAGAAGAACGGGGCCGGCCTTCTTCAGCGCCTTATCCATCGCGATCAGGGCCGCCTGCTCGAAAGCCAGCTCCGAGGAGTCGACCGAATGAAACGACCCGCCCGTCAAGGTCACCTTGACGCCGACGACCGGATACCCCGCCAGCACACCGCTGCCGGTGGCATCCCGGACTCCCCTCTCCACGCCGGCAACGTATTCCTTCGGCACTTCATCAGCCGGCGCGCTGGCCACAAACTCGATGGTCGAGTCGCCCCGGTCTTCTTCCACCGGTAGCGGCTCGATCGTCAAGACGACATGGCCGTACTGCCCGCGCCCGCCCGTCTGATGTACGAATTTACCCTCAACCTCCGCCCGGTGCGTAACGGTCTCATTGTAGGCCACCCTCGGTTTACCCACTCTCACGTCCACCTTCTTCTCTCTCACGAGCTTGTGCTGGAGGATTTCGAGGTGGAGCTCGCCCATGCCGCTGATCACCGTCTGGCCCGTTTCGCTGTCGGTCCTGCACTCGAAGGTGGGATCCTCGCGGCGCAGCGAGCTCAGCGCATCGGCCAGTTTGGCCCTCTCGGCCGCCGTACGCGGCTCGATCGACATCGTAATCACCGTCTGAGGGAAGGTGATGCTCGGGAGCATGACCGGCTTCTTGGCCTCACAGATGGTGTCGCCGGTGAGGGTCTGCTTCAGACCGACAACCGCCACAATGTCGCCGGCCCGTGCAAAATCCAGGATCTTGCGCTCATTCGCGTGCATCTCGAAGACGCGAGTGATATTCTCCTTTTTCCCCCGATTCACATTCAGCACGCGGCTGCCCGATTTCAGCGTTCCCTGGTAGATGCGCAGAAAGCTCAAGTCGCCGTGGCTGTCGCCGCTGATTTTGAATGCCAGCGCCACCAGGCTGCCGTTGGGGTCGCATTTCACCGCGACCTCCTTCGTCTCGTCCTTGGGCTTGTGCGCGATAATGTCGGGCCTCTCCGTAGGACAAGGCAGATATGCCACCACGCCGTCCAGCAGCCGCTGCACGCCCACGTACTTCAGAGCCGATCCCACGAACACCGGGTGCAGCTCGTTGGCCAGGGTGCCCTTGCGAATCGCTCTGCGAATGACCTCTTCGGCGGGCGGGCGGTCCTCAACGAACGTTTCCATCAACTCTTCATCGTGCTCGGCCGCCAGCTCGATCATGCGGGCTCGATATTGCCGCGCCTTGTCCTGGTACTCATCGGGAATCTCGGTTTCGCGGAACTTGGCCCCCAGCTCCTCGGCCTCATAGAAAACGGCCTTCATCGCAACCAGGTCAATGATCCCCACGAACGCATCTTCCGCTCCCATCGGGATTTGCACGGGAACCGGGTTCGCCACGAGCTTATCGTGAATGCTCTGCAGGCTCATCTCGAAATCGGCGCCGGTCTTGTCCATCTTGTTGATGAAGCACAAGCAGGCAAGGTTGTACTTTCGCCCCTGCCGCCATACCGTTTCACTCTGGGCCTGCACCCCTTCACTGCCGTCGAAGACAGCGACGGCACCGTCGAGAACTCGCAGCGATCGCTCCACCTCGGCCGTGAAATCGATGTGTCCCGGGGTGTCGATCAAATTGATCTCGAAGTCCTTCCACGGACACTTCGTCGCCGCCGAAGTGATTGTGATTCCCCTCTTCTGCTCCTCCTCCATGTAGTCCATAACGGCCGTACCGTTGTGAACTTCCCCCATCTTGTACGTCTTGCCCGCATAGTAAAGAACGCGCTCGGTCACCGTCGTCTTACCGGCGTCAATGTGAGCCATGATCCCAATATTGCGCGTCTTCTCTAAACTTCCCATTTCTCTGCACAGCCAATCTTGCGAACCTTGCTCGCATTCCCGCGAGCCCGGTTACTACTCTGCGGCGCTTCCCGAAACCCATCCGCTCTCCGCATAAAAAAACTGCCACGGGTTCTTGCGAATTCTCCGTGGCAGCAATCATCGCACGTCTTTACCAGGCGAAGTGGGCAAACGCCTTATTCGCCTCGGCCATACGGTGCACGTTATCGCGCGTCGTCATGGCGCCACCTTGCTTTTTGTAAGCGTCAAGCAACTCGGATGCCAGCCGTTGCGACATCGGCTTGCCCTTCTTGCCCCGGGCCGAGGCCAGAATCCACCGGAACGCCAGCGATTGCTGCCGCTTCGGATTCACCTGCATCGGGACCTGGTAGCTCGCACCGCCGACACGCTTGCTGCGAACCTCGAGCAGCGGCTTGACGTTGTTGATCGCGGTTTCAAACACCTCCAGCGGGGGCGCATCATTGATCTTTCCCTCAACGATACCCATGGCATCGTAGAAGACCCGCTGCGCGGTGCTCTTTTTGCCGCCGCACATCATGCAATTTACGAACTTGGCAACCAGCTTGCTATTGTACTTCGGGTCCGGCTGCAACTGCGCGACGGAAGCTGTGAACCTCTTGGCCATAGTACTCTCAATCGTCTTAAAACGGTTTTCGAATCGTTTTCAGTCCCGGAAGGACTACTTGCCCTTCTTGGCGCCGTATTTGCTGCGACCCTGCTGGCGACCGGACACACCGGCACAATCCAGCACCCCGCGAACAATATGATACCGCACGCCCGGCAGGTCCCGGACACGACCCCCACGGATGACCACCGTGCTGTGCTCCTGCAAGTTGTGGTCGATGCCGGGGATGTAGGCGGTTACTTCCTTGCCATTGGTCAGCCGCACACGTGCGACCTTCCGCAACGCCGAGTTCGGCTTCTTGGGCGTCTGCGTCCTGACAATCAGGCACACTCCCCGCTTCTGCGGCGAACCGCTGATGTCAGAAACACGCTTACGTCCCTTGCGCTTCGCCCTCGGTTTCCGGACTAACTGGTTGATTGTCGGCATAAGTCAAATCTCAAATCAGAACATTCATAAACTAATCAATACCAAGCACTTCCTTGACCTTCGATTCGGCCATGGCCTCGGCCTCTTTTTCCTCCCTGACGCCCATTAATTCCTTCGGCAGCGGCGCTTCGACCAAGTGCTTGACTTTCAATTCCAAATGCGGCTTGAACGCCGTCCCGGCCGGAATCAGGTGGCCTAAGATCACGTTCTCTTTCAAACCGTGCAATTCATCTACTTTACCGGCCAAGGCGGCCTCCGTCAATACCTTTGTCGTCTCCTGGAAACTTGCCGCCGCGATGAAGCTGTCGGACCACAGCGAGGCCTTGGTGATTCCCAGCAACAGGGTCTTGGCCGTCGCCGGTCGCGGCTTGCGACCCTTGGCCGGCGTCCCGCCCAGTGCCTCGACCTTTTCGTTCATCCGAGCCAGCTCTTTCTTATCCACGACCAGCCCTTCCGGAACGTCGGAGAGATCCCCCACCTCGGCAATCTTCAGGCTGTTGCTCAGGCGTTCGTTCTCTTTGCGGAAGACAAACTTGTCCACAACCTCGCTGGGCAGGAACGAGCTGTCGCCCACGGAATCGATTTCCACCTTCCGCATCATCTGAGAAATGATGATCTCGATGTGCTTGTCGTTGATATTGACGTTCTGAGAGCGATACACGTTCTGGATTTCCCCAATGAGATACCGTTGCACCGCTTCTTCGCCCTTGATGCGAAGGATATCGTGCGGCACCAGCGGCCCATCGGTCAGGGCGTCGCCGGCCTCGACGAAGTCGCCCGTGTGAACGTTCAGATGGCGATCGCGAGGAACGTGGTGCTCCTTCTCCATCCCACTCTCACTGCGAATGGTGATGGTCATCTTGCCCTTGCGTTTATCACTTCTGAGCTCGACGCGACCGCTGATTTCGGCCATGGCAGCCGGCCCCTTGGGCTTTCGCGCCTCGAAGACTTCGGTCACTCTGGGCAAACCACCGGTAATATCCTGCGTTCCCCCGGTCGCTCGCGGCTGGTGGGCGAGCAACTGCCCGGCCTGCACCTCCTGGCCCTCGACCACTTCGATGCGTGCTCCGGCGGGCAGGTAGTGCACGTCAAGAATCTTGCCCTTGGTGTCCTCGATAATGATCTGCGGGTGCTTGTCGCCCTTGTGCTCGATGACCACGGGACGCTCGAGAACCTTCACCTCGCTGTCCTTGGCTTTGAGCCGGGAAGTCCTGACCCGCAACTCTTCGGTCTGAACCGTCTCGCCCTCCACGATGTCCACAAACCGGATGACACCGCCAATCTCGGCCAGAATCGGCGTACGGTGCGGGTCCCACTGGAACAGGGTCGCCCCGGCCTTGACCTTCTGGCCGTCCTTGACCGTGATGATCCCGCCGTAAGGAACCTTGAACTTGTCCAGTTCCCGCTCCTTCTGATCCAGGAGGGCAATTTCCCCGTTACGCTTGAGCGCCACCACCGCCGATGTCCCGTCATCACGCTGCAACAACACCGCGTTAATATCGCGATACTGCACCGTACCGGATTGCGTGGCCTTTTGCTCGCGCTCGAGAATCGCACGCGAAGCCACACCACCGGTGTGGAACGTTCGCAGCGTCAACTGGGTGCCCGGTTCGCCGATCGACTGGGCGGCCACGATTCCTACCGCCGAGCCCTCCTCGACCAGCCGTCCGCTGCTCATGTCCCAGGCATGGCACTTGGCGCACACCCCGAACGGGCTGTCGCACGTCAGCGGGCTGCGTACCCGGATCGCATCGAGACCCAACGCCTCGATTTGGGCCGCGATTTCCGGCGTGATCACTTCGTTCTCGTGGACGATCATCTCGTCGGTGATCGGATTGCGAATGTTGTCGCGCGCCGTTCTGCCGATAATCAGTTGCGACAGCGGAATATCCACCTGGTCGCCCCGGCTGACACTCGTCTTGGTAATGCCCTGCAACGTCTGGCAGTCAGGCTCGATGATAATCACGTTCTGCGCCACATCGATCAGCTTCCGGGTCAGATAACCCGAGTTGGCCGTCTTGAGCGCCGTATCGGCCAGACCTTTGCGCGCCCCGTGAGTCGAACTGAAATACTCGAGCACCGTCAGCCCCTCGCGGAAGTTCGCCTTGATCGGCGTCTCGATAATCTCGCCGCTGGGCTTGGCCATCAGCGCCCGCATCCCCGCAAGCTGCTGGATCTGGTCGATGCTGCCGCGGGCCCCGGAGTCGCTCATAAGATAGATCGGGTTCAGATAAGGAGTCCCGTCATCTTTCGTATCTTCCCTCAGACCCCGGATCATTTCATTCGTAACGGCCACACGCGCATTGGTCCACGCGTCGATGACCTGATTATAGCGCTCGCGCTCGGTCAGAACGCCCTCGTTGTAGTTTTTGTAAATCTTGCTGACGCGTTTTTCCGTTTCCGCGATGATCTCAGCCTTCTTCGCCGGTATTTTCAGATCGGTCAGCCCGAAACTCAGCCCGGCCAGCGTGGCGTAGCGGAATCCGATGTCCTTGATCCGGTCCAGCAATCCCACCGTTTCGGCACTGCCCGAATACTCGAAGCAATCACTGATGACGCGACTGAGCTTCTTCTGCGACATCGTCTGGTTGTAAAACGGCATGCCCTCAGCCAGAATATCGTTGAACGTGCATCGGCCTACCGTCGTTTCGATCACCTGCGATTTTTTCGCGCCCTTCTCATCGTCTTCCTCGTACAAAACGATCGTCTTGCCGGAGTTGTCTTTGACCAGGCGGTGAGGGATGCGAACGCGGATCTTGTCGTGAATACCGATCTTGCCCATGTCGTAGGCCATCATGGCCTCGAAGGCATCCCGGAAGACCGGCAACTTCGGGCTTTCTTCACTCGCCCCTGGGCTCGGAGGCCTCAAATCCTCAATCGTGACCGTCAGATAGTAATTCCCCATCACCATATCCTGCGACGGTCCCACCATGGGCGAACCGTTCGCCGGCGAGAAAATATTATTCGTCGTCATCATCAGGATATGGGTCTCGGCCTGCGCCTCGACGCTCAACGGCAGATGCACCGCCATCTGGTCGCCGTCGAAGTCCGCGTTGAAGCCTTTGCAAGCCAGCGGGTGAAGCATGATCGCGTTGCCTTCCACCAGGACCGGCTCGAACGCCTGCACGCCCATCCGGTGCAGAGTCGGAGCCCGGTTCAGCAGCACCGGATGCTGGTGAATGACCTCTTCCAGAATATCCCAGACCTGCTCGTCCCGTCGCTCGATCATGCGCTTGGCGCTCTTGATCGTGTCGGCGTACCCGTGCTGTTTGAGCTTGCGAATGATAAACGGCTGATACAGCTCCAGCGCGATCTTCTTGGGAAGCCCGCACTGGTAGAGCTTCAGATCGGGCCCGACCACAATCACCGAGCGGGCCGAATAATCCACGCGTTTGCCCAGCAGGTTCTCCCGGAACCGACCCTGCTTGCCCTTGATCATGTCCGTGAGGGACTTCAAGGGCCGGTTGTTGCTGCCCAGAACCGGCCGGCGGCAGCGCCCGTTGTCCAGCAACGAATCCACCGCCTGCTGAAGCATGCGTTTCTCGTTGCGAATGATCACCTCCGGGGCATTAAGGTCGATGAGCTTCTTCAAACGGTTGTTCCGATTGATGATGCGCCGGTACAGATCGTTCAAATCGCTCGTGGCGAAATTGTCCCTCTCCAGCAACACCAGCGGCCTGAGATCCGGCGGAATCACCGGAATCGCATCGAGAACCATCCACTCCGGCTTGTTGTCGCTGTTCTTGATTTCGTTGATGATCTTCAGACGCTTGGTCAGGTCCTTGATCTTCTGCTTGCTGTTGGTCTTGCTGATCCCCTCGCGAAGCTCGGCGCTCAACGCCTCCAGGTCCAGGCTTTCCAGCAGCGTCTTGATCGCCTCGGCCCCCATGGCCGCCTTGAACGAGTTGCCGTACTTGCTCCCCGCTTCCCGGCACTCTTCCTCGCTGAGAAGTTGCCCTGCTTTCAACGGCGTCGTCCCCGGATCGACCACGACGTAATCCTGGAAATAGACGACCTTCTCCAAATCCGAAGACTTCATGCCCAGAACCGTGCCCAGACGATTCGGAATCGACTTGAAAAACCAGATGTGCACCACCGGCGCCGCCAGGTTGATGTGCCCCATGCGTTTTCGCCGCACCCGGCTGTGCGTCACCTTCACGCCGCAACGATCGCAGATGATTCCCTTGAACTTCGTGCCCTTATACTTGCCGCAGGCGCATTCCCAGTCCCGCTCGGGCCCGAAGATCCGTTCGCAGAACAGCCCGTCCTTCTCAGGACGGTACGTCCGGTAGTTGATCGTCTCGGGCTTCCGCACTTCCCCAAAAGACCAGCTGCGAATATCGTTCGGACTGGCCAGTGAGATCTTGACCGAACCGTAATCATTAATTCGATCGTAGATGTTCCCTAACATTCAAAAGCCCCTTTATAACTCAGCATTCGACCATCAAATCTACAGAGCCGTCTGTCCCAGGCGCTTCTTTTCGAGCTGAATGTTCAAGCCCAGCCCACGGATCTCGTTACACAACACATCAAACGACAGCGGCGTCCCTGCTTCCAGGCTGTTCTGCCCCTTGACCATCGACTCATAAATCTTCGTGCGCCCCTCCACGTCGTCGCTTTTGACGGTCAGCATTTCCTGAAGGGTGTAGGCCGCTCCGTAGCCTTCCAGCGCCCACACTTCCATTTCACCGAAGCGCTGCCCTCCCGTGCGCGCCTTGCCGCCCAAAGGCTGCTGCGTGATCAGACTGTACGGCCCCGTGGCCCGAGCGTGAATCTTGTCGTCCACCAGGTGGTGCAGTTTCATCATGTAGATGTAGCCGATCGTCCCTTTCTGGTCGAAGGGCTCGCCCGTTCTTCCATCGTACAGTTGCGTCTTAAGAACCTCGGGCACGTGGATGAACAACTCATCATCCGGGGGGGCTTCGCCGCGCTGGCGCAACTCCGTGTGCCGCCGGGCCATAACCTCGTTGGCCTCTTCACTGAGCTTGTGGATATCCTCTTCGCTGGCGCCGTCAAAAACCGGCGTCACCGCATCGAATCCCAGGACGCGGGCCACCAACCCCAGATGGGTCTCCAGGATCTGACCGACGTTCATACGGCTGGGCACCCCCAGCGGATTCAGCAGGATGTCGAGGGGCGTGCCATCTCCGAGGAAGGGCATATCCTCTTCCGGCATGATCTTGGCGATCACACCCTTGTTCCCGTGACGCCCGGCCATTTTGTCACCGATCGACAAGGTCCGCTTGATCGCCACGTAGATTTTGGCCATTTGCAGCACGCCGCTGGGCAACTCGTCACCATGTTTCAGACGCTCGATCCGGCGGGCCTTCTCTTCCTCCAGGTCCGTGATCTTGACCCAGAACTTCTCCACGATCTTCTTGACATCGCCACGCATCGCCGCAGGCCGAACCCACTTCATCTCGAAGTTCTCGATCTGCTCGTAAATCACCTCGTCGTCCTCGCTGGCTCCGACTTTCTGCCGCGTGGACGGATCGACAATGTTGACCTCCATCTCCTCGTGGATCGCCTCGGTCATCTGCCGGAAGATCGTACAGGCTCTGACGCGGACTTCCGCCTCGTACCTCTTGATCTCTTCGGCCAACACCTTCTTCTGGTCGTCGCCGCCGGCCCCGCGCCGCGTAAAGACCTCGGTCTTTATCACGACCCCTTCGTAGCCGCTGGGCAACTCCAGCGAATCATTCTTCACGTCCTCACCGGCCCGCCCGAAGATCGCGTGCAGCAGCTTCTCCTCCGGCGTCAGCTCCACCTTGCTCTTGGGGACCACCTTGCCCACCAGAATGTCCCCGGGACAAACGCGCGTGCCCTCGCAGACCACCCCGTGCTCGTCAAGATTGCGCAGCGCCTTTTCGCTCACGTTCGGGATATCGCGAGTGAACTCCTCTTTTCCCAGCCGCGTCTCGCGGACCTCCGCCGTGAACTCATCGATGTGGATGCTCGTGAAAGTGTCGTCCTTGCACAACCTCTCGCTGACGATGATGGCATCTTCAAAATTGAACCCGTCGAAGGAAACGAAGCCAGCCAGCACGTTCTTGCCCAGCGCCAGCACGCCCTGCGAGGTTCCGCCGCCATCGGCGATGATCTGCCCGACCTTGACCTTCTCGCCCAGGTTGACGATCGGCGTCTGGTTCAGACACGTGCGCTCATTGAGACCGACGAATTTCTCCAGGTGGTACTCATCGGTGTGGTTGATGATCATATGAGTGGCGTCCACCGCCGTGACCGTACCGCTGGTGCGGGCCCGCACCACCATGCTCGAGTTGGCCCCGACGACGTCTTCCATGCCGGTGCCCACCAGCGGCGATTCCGTCTTGAGCAGCGGCACCGCCTGTCTCTGCATGTTCGAGCCCATCAACGCCCGGTTGGCGTCGTCGTGCTCCAGGAACGGGATCAGCGACGCCGAGACACCCACGGTCTGTTTCGGCGAGACGTCCACGTAATCCACCTCGGTACGCGGCGTATGCGCCAGCTCCCCGCCCTTGCGGGCCAGTACCATCTCTTCCCGAATCTTTTTCGTTTTCGGGTCGGCCGCACCGGGAGGCGCGAAGACCGCACTCATCTCTTCGTCGGCCCGCAGATACGCGACATCGTCCGTGAGCTTCCCGTTCTTGACCTTGCGATACGGAGTCAGCAAAAATCCGTACTCGTCGACCGCGGTAAAAATCGCCAGCGACGAAATCAGACCGATGTTGGTTCCTTCCGGCGTCTCGATCGGGCAAATCCGACCGTAGTGGCTGATGTGCACGTCGCGCACTTCAAAGCCCGCCCGCCTTCGGTTCAAACCGCCCGGCCCCAGCGCCGACAGACGCCGCTCGTGCGTGAGCTGGCTCAGGGCATTGGTCTGGTCGACCACCTGGCTCAGCTCGCCCCGTCCGAAGAAATAGTTGATGCTGCTGGCCACACTCTTGGAGTTGATCAGGTCCGCCACGCGCGGGGGCTCCTCGGCATCCCTCTTGATGCTCATGCGCTCCTGCGCCGTGCGCCGCAGCTTCAGCAGGCCTTTTCGTATCTCATCGGCCGCCAGCTCATCGATCGTCCGCAGCCGGCGATTGCCCAGATGATCGATGTCGTCCACTTCGCCTTCGTTGTTCCGCAACGCGAGCATGTATTTCATCGTGTTGAGGAAATCCTCCGGCCGAAGCGTCATTTCTTCTTCGTCGACGTTCTGCCCGAACTTGCGATTCAGGCGGAACCGGCCCACCTTGCCCAGCCGATACCGGTTCGAATCAAAAAACTTCTCGGCGAAGAACGTCGCGGCCTTTTCCTGGTTCGGCGGATTCCCCGGACGCAGACGCATATAGAATTTCAGCAGCGCCTGCTCGTGGCTCGGGCAATCATCCTCGGCCAGCGTATTCAAGATGATCGCGTCGCGCACTTCCGTGACGACTTCCACCTTCTTGATCGCGCTCTGCTGGATCAGGGAGACCTTGTCGCTGATCTGGGCACCGGCCTCGACGAGAATCTCGCCGGTTTCCGTATCCACGATCGGACCGACCGCCCACATGTCCGCCGTCAGCTTGCTCACCGCCACGTTCTTCGTGGAGTAGAAGTACCGCAGAATCTGCTCGGTCGATCCAAAATCCGGACTGATCGCCCGCAGAAAGACCGTGGCCGGTATCTTGCTGGACTGGTCGATCTTGACCACCACGATATCCTTCTGGGTCACGCCGATCTCAATCCAACTGCCGCGCTCCGGGATGATTCGCCCGCCGTGCAGCACCCGGTCGCCTTCCTTGCTCTCGATCAGGAAGTCCACGCCCGGGCTTCGGTGAAGCTGGTTGACAATGACGCGAACGGCTCCGTTGACGATGAACTCGCCACCGCCGATCATCACGGGAACCTCACCCAGGTAGATGGCCTGCTCGGCCAAATCCGCGCCCGCTTCCGAGCGCAGGCGGCAATGCACCTTGATCGGATACGCGTACGTCAAGCGCAACTGACGACATTCCAGCGGCGTATAGTGGGGTTTCTCCAGCTCGTAACAGAGATACTCCAGGGTCATTTTCTTATCGTAGCTTTCGATAGGAAAAATCTCCCGGAACAAGGCCTCGAGCCCCACGTCGTCTCTCTTCAGAGGCGCCGCGTCCTTTTGCAGGAACTTATCGTAGCTCGATCTTTGCACCGCTACGAGGTTCGGGATCTCCACGCCGTCCTGAATCTTGCCGAAATTGCGAACCGTTCGCCCAACCATCTGATGCTCCTCGGCCATTTCAATCAACTATCGCCGCCGCGTCTTCGTGCGTATCCCGGCGATTACCACGCCAAGCCACCGATCTACTTGATCTCGACCACGGCGCCGGCATCCTCAAGCTGCTTCTTTGCGGCTTCGGCGTCTTCCTTGCTCACGCCTTCCTTCACCGGCTTGGGACAGCCGTCCACGAGCTCCTTGGCCTCTTTCAGGCCGAGCCCCGTCATTGCCCGGACTTCCTTGATGACCTGAATCTTCTTCTCCCCGAACGAGGTCAGGATCACGTCGAAGTTGGTCTTCTCTTCGGCTTCCTCGGCGCCCCCGGCCGGGCCCGGTCCTGCCATCATCACCGCGCCGCCGGCTGCCGGCTCGATGCCATACTCGTCCTTGAGATAATCCGCCAATTCCTGGGCCTGCATCAACGTCAGGGCCACAATCTTGTCGCCCAGGTCCTTCACGTCGCTGCTCCATTCCCTGGCTTCCTTCGGCTGCTCAGCCTGGGTCGTCTCAGTCGCTTGTTCTTCTGCCATTTGGATGAACTCCTATCACGTTCAACGCCTGATGGTAGCCGAGACTCCACCGTCTCGTTTCACCCTTTTCGGGACAGCCATGCAGGCCGTTCATAATCTTTGGTTACGAATCCGAGGGATACGAGGGTACATCCCGTACCGTTTCAGGCCGCCTGTTTCTCGGCCTTCTCAATGATGCTTTTCACACAACCGGCGATCACCCCGGCCGGCCCCATCAATGCGCCACCGATCCGGCCGCCCGGCGAGCAGACACAACCGGCAATGCGGCCCTGCAGCTCCACGCGCGTCGGCATCTTCGAAAGCGCATCGACACCGCTGTGGTCGTAGATCGTCCCTTCCACGAAGGCCCCCTTCACCTCCACGGCCGGGAGCTTCTTGCTCCACTCGATGGCCTCTTTGGCCACGTCCACGATGCTGTCGCCGCCGTAGGCAAGGGTGCACGGGCCCTCAAACAGGCTCGTCGCCGCCTCCATGCCCTTCTCACGCAGCGCCCTCTTGAAAAGCAGGTTTCTCACCACAAGAAGGTGCACGCTTTTCTCTTTCAGCGCCCCGCGCATCAGGTTGTTGTCGACCCCCCCGATGCCCTTGGTATCTAAAACCAGGAATTCCTGGATGTGCTCATCCGCGATTTTCTTTTCCAGTTGCGCTTTCAGCACTTCTTTTACATATTTGCTCATTTTCACTCTCGCCGAATAGGATCACGAGTCATTTGGCCTTGCCGGCATCCCGAAACAGGGCTATCTCGTCCACCACAGACGTAATAGAACGCTCCAACGTCAGACGCTGACCTCGATACACGGACTCATAGTCGCCGAGAGACACGCCTTCTTGATATACGTTCCCTTGGCGGCCAGAGGTTTGACCTTTTTGATATGCGAAACGAACGCTTCGATGTTCTCGACCAGTTTCTTCTTATCGAAACTCTGCTTGCCCACCACGGCATGGACGTTTCCACCGGCGTCGTTGCGATACTCGATCTTGCCGGCGGCAAACTCAGCGACCGCCGTGGCCACATCGTTGGTCACCGTCCCGTTCTTCGGTGAAGGCATCTTGCCTTGCGGGCCCAGAATGCGCCCCAGCTTGCCCACCTTGCCCATGACCTTGGGCGAAGCGATGGCCACGTCGAAATCGGCCCAGCCGTCGGTGATCTTTTTCACCAACTCGTCGGACCCGGCCTCGATGGCCCCGGCCTTTTGAGCCGCTTCAACTTCATCGTCGGCGCAGAACGCGATCACCTTCTTCTGCTTGCCCACGCCGTGCGGCAACGACAAAGAACCGCGCACCAGCTGGTCGGCCTGTTTCGGATCGATGCCCAGCAGCAGAACGCAGTCCACCGTCTGGTCGAACTTCGCCGAAGTGAACGACTTGACCTGCTCGACGGCCGCTTCCAGGCTCAGCGCCTCTTGGCCCAACCGCTCGGCCTCTTTCTGATATCTTTTGCTCCTGCTTCTCATGTCTGCTATCTCGTTTACCCTTAGAATCATTGACAGCGACCGGCGACCTTACCCTTCCACGTCAATCCCCATGCTGCGGGCGGTCCCCCGGATGATCTTCTCGGCCTGATCCAGATCGTAGGCGTTGAGATCCTTAAATTTCGTTTCGGCAATCTGGCGCACCTGTTCGACCGTCACCGTCCCGACCTTCTCCCGGTTGGGCACACCGCTGCCCTTGGCGACCTGCGCGGCCTGCTTGAGCAGCACCGCCGCCGGCGGACTCTTGACCTCGAACGTAAAACTCTTGTCGCCGTATACGTTGATCACCACCGGCACAGTCGTCCCGTTCAAGTCTCTTGTTCGATCGTTGAACTGGGTAACAAACTGCCCGATATTGACCCCATGCTGACCGAGAGCCGGACCGATAGGCGGCGCCGGAGTGGCCTGTCCGCCCGGAGCCTGCAATTTGATTTGAACTGCTACTTCCTTCGCCATCTCAAACCCTTGTTTTCCTACAATTCGTCCACAACATTCGGCCCGACGCCTTCGGCCCGAACTCAGACCTTCTCGATCTGCCAGTACTCGATGTCCAGAGGCGTGCTCCGGCCGAAGATCGTCACAATCACTTTCACAATCCCCCGCTCGGCGTCGATCGAGTCTACAGACCCCTCGAAATTCTCAAACGCGCCCTCGCGGATCTTAATATGGTCACCCTTCTGGAACTCCACCTTGATGCTCGGCGCCTCTTCCGGCTTCTCCGCCTCCCGCAGCATCTTGGCCACGTCCGTATCGCGCATCGGCGTCGGCATCCCTTCGGTTCCGATAAAATCGCCGACACCACCGGTGCCTTTGATCATGAACCACGCCCCCTCCGGAACACGCCCATCCTCGGTCGCTTCCATTTCCATGAAAACGTAGCCGGGGTAGAGCTTGCGCCGGTGCACGGTCTGCTTGCCGCCCCGAATGCGCTTAATCTGCTCCGTCGGCACTTCGATCCGACCGATCACGTCGGTTAGACCTTCCTGCTCCGTCTTGCGCTCCAGGGCCTCTTTGACCTGCCCTTCTTTATTTGCCGCGACTCTCAACACGTACCAATGCATTTCAATGCCCTTGGTTTCCACTCTGCGAACCTGCCCGAAACACCGGGCCTACACCATGCCACGACGCTCCTCGTCAGAAAAAAAGGGTGTAACGACAGAATCTTCTACGGTTCGTTCTTTCCCGCGGGAGCGGCTCTCCACGACGCCGGTCCCACATCCGAGACCCGCCTGTGCTTTCCTCCTGAATGCACGTAGCGGCGAGCGTCCAAACCCTACCCGAGCAACTGCTTGAAGACGAGCTGGAAAACCAGATCCGTGGTTCCCAACAGCACCGCCATCCCGACCACCACGACGATCACAACCACCGTCGAAACGGCCACTTCCTTGCGGCTCGACCAGTTGACCTTCTTCAGCTCACCCTCGGCCGCAATCAGAAAATTCGCCAGCGACGCCCGGTTCAGCAGCAGGAAAATCGCTACCGCGAACGCCACAAACACCCCAACCGGCACCATCGTCACGATCCACAAGTTCAGATCGCTGGCTTCCAGCTTTTCATATAGACGCCAACACCCCAGGACCACGATAATCGCCACGCAAAAACCGCTACACAGTCGCGTGTACTTTCCCTGTCCCGGTTTATATATGTGCATTCGCATAGCCTGTGGTCCCGTCCAAATCACTACCTTGACGCGGCAGCACCTGCCCCGTCACCACCAGGCCAGGAGGGAATCGAACCCCCAACCTTCGGTTTTGGAGACCGACGCTCTGCCAAATTGAGCTACTGGCCTATCTGCCTTCATCCTTCTGACGTACCCAACACACCGATCATTTGCGCCTGATCTTATGATCCGTGTGCTTTCGTTCACTCTTACAAAACTTCTTGAGCGACAACTTCGGCGTGCCTTGGGCCACACTCACGCTGGTCCGATAGTTTCTTTGCCCGCACTCTTTGCACTCAAGCCAGACATACTCTCGTTTACTTTTCTTCTTTTTCGCCATGAAATATATCCCTGCGCACCCGGGGACACCGAAGGCCCTGACGGCATCCCAACGCCCCGGCACGTCCCAACAACGGGATCACTCAATGATCTTGGTTACCACGCCGGCACCGACGGTCCGACCGCCTTCGCGAATAGCGAAACGAAGTCCGTCCTCCATGGCAATCGGCGAGATGATCTCGACCTCCATGGTGATGTTGTCGCCGGGCATGCACATTTCCGCCGACTTGCCGTCGGCACTCATCAATCCCAGCATCGACCCGGTAACGTCCGTTGTTCTGAAGTAGAACTGGGGTTTGTATCCGGGGAAGAACGGGGTATGGCGACCGCCTTCCTCCTTTGTCAGTACGTACACCTCAGCGTGAAATTTGGTGTGCGGCGTAATGCTGCCGGGAGCCGAAACCACCTGGCCTCTTTCCAGATCCTTCTTCTCGACGCCCCGCAACAGAATCCCGATGTTGTCGCCGGCCTGACCCTCATCCAGCGTCTTGTTGAACATCTCCACGCCCGTGACCACCGTCTTGCGAATGTCCTTGGACAAGCCGACGACTTCCACGTTGTCGCCGACGTGCACGCGTCCGCGATCCACGCGGCCCGTACCCACGGTGCCCCGACCCTTAATGCTGAAAACATCTTCGACCGGCATCAGGAACGGCTTATCCACGTCACGCTCGGGCAGCGGGAAGTAGTCGTCCACCGCCGCCATCAACTCGTCGATGCTCTTGCAGGCCTCCTCGTCCTTGCCTTCGGACTCCATCGCTTTCAGAGCCGAGCCCTTGACGATCGGAATCTCGTCGCCCGGGAACTCATACTTGCTAAGCAGTTCGCGAACCTCAAGTTCCACGAGCTCCAGCAGCTCCGGATCATCGACCTGGTCTACCTTGTTCAGGTACACCACGATGCTCGGAACGTTTACCTGGCGAGCCAGAAGGATGTGCTCGCGTGTCTGAGGCATGGGCCCGTCGCTGGCAGCGACCACCAGGATCGCACCGTCCATCTGTGCCGCCCCGGTAATCATGTTCTTGATGTAGTCGGCGTGCCCGGGACAATCGACGTGTGCGTAGTGGCGATTGTCCGTCTCGTACTCCACGTGAGCGGTGTTGATGGTGATACCGCGCTCCTTCTCTTCGGGAGCGTTGTCGATCTCCTCAAACTTCTTGACGCTGCCCGTCCCGGCCTTCTGTGCCAAACGCATGGTGATGGCCGCGGTCAACGTCGTCTTACCGTGGTCGATATGACCGATCGTCCCGATGTTAATATGTGGTTTGGTCCGCTCAAATACTGCCTTAGCCATCTTAACTTAAACCTCCAATACGCTTGGTTAGCAGTTATTTGCCTGCAAAATCTTTTAATTCTTGCCCAACGCTTTGCCGGTCTGCGACTTGCCTGACGCCGCCTGAGGCCTTTCCTATTCACGCAAGCGGTCTTCGCTTGGCCTGCTTACATTTAGCTGCTGATGGGACTCGAACCCATGACCTCGTCCTTACCAAGGACGCGCTCTACCAACTGAGCTACAGCAGCAACATAATGTTGCGCCACGCACGGGGTCCGAACGACAATGCCTGCCCCTGGACGCAGCGAAACAGCACTTACGCATAAAGACAAACCCTGCCCTTCGCACTCTTTCCGTGCGCTGGAAACAAGGTTCACAATGTAACGGACGTATGTACTAATAGTAAACCAACGACTATAAGCCCATAGCGTCCCCGCTGCAATCAGAAAAACGGAAAAAACTGAAAAAAACTGAGCGCCGACACATCTGCCGGCCATCCGCCCCATCGTTGTGCTCGTCTTGCCGCTCCCTGAGCAGATCGCCACGGCAGGCGCGCCGCCGGGGATCAATTGTTCGTCTGTTTCACCTCGTCGGGCTTTTGGGCTTTCGCAACCGGCTTGCTCCAATCCTGGACCAGCTTGCGCCAAACGGGCCGCGACTCCGGCTGTGGCACCTTTATCTCGGTCAACCGTTCGAGCAGCGCGTTCGGATCGGCCCCGGCCGGCGGCTCCTTCAGGAATCCATCGAGAGATTTGACCATGGCCCCGTCGGCGCGTAAATCTCTTTTCAGCAAGTAGTTCTGGATGATTTCACCGACCAGCTCGAGATTCGGCCAGCGAAGGCAGACCGCCAGGCGATCCAACATCAGCGCGTCTTTCTCCGCCTGATCGGTCGCTTCCTTTTCCAGTGCGTCCAGGTACTGCACCGCCTGCTTGTAGTTGCCGTTGGCCGCGTGCAACTCCGCCAGCGTCTTCCGCGCGTCTTTCAGCAGGGCCGCCTTCTTCTCCGCCTGGGCCTTCTGTTCCACCATCGCCAGGAAAGAGAGCTTCTGTTCGACCGGGAGCTTTTCGTTGGGCAACGCCTTGACCGGGTTGACCCACTGCGCCATGACGTCCGCCCCCGAGCGTCCGAATATCTTGAGCATAGCCTGCCAGGCGGCTTCGCTTTCTCCAGCCACACCGATTCTCTTGGCCAGCCAGTCAAGATCCTCCGGCGTCCCCACCTCGCCGGCCAGATCGACCAGCTTGGCTCGGATCGACGCGCTGCGGTCGTTGGCCAGGTCCTTCTTCACCCGTTTCAGGGCTGCCGCTCTGTCAATATTGATGAAACCCTCAACGGCGGCCTGGCGAACCGTGTCCGCCTCCTTCTTCAGCGCCTGCTCGAACAACGGGCTGTACAGTGCGATCGCCTGGGAACGGCAAACGCTTCGCTGGGCACAGAGCCCCGCCATAGCGTTGAGCAGCTCGCCCTGGAGGCTCTGGTCGGCTCCGCCGCCGGCCTCGGCCTGACGATACCTCTCGGCCAGCGCCTTGAGGTACTTATCCACCTCCTTGGAGGTCAACCCATCCTGCTCAAGGAGCTTGCGAACCACATCGGCGCCGCTTCGCGCCCTGCCGGCAGCGGGCTCGTTTAGAAATCGTACCGCCCACTCCAGCGTCTGCTTTCGCACCTCATCGGGAACCTTGACGTCGGAGGTTGGCAGGGAGGCGAAGTAACAGGCCCCTCCCAGCGCCACGAACAGCTCCTGCTTGACCGCGGCATCCGTCTCGACTCCCAATTGCCCCAGCAGTCGCTGGGCCGAATTCAACTCCCACATCAGCGCCAGAAGCCGCGCCGTCTTGAGCCGGACCCCCCGGTTCTTATTCGACACCAGATCCAGCAGCGTAGCTTTCAACGCATCGGAGAGCTTGGGTTTGCCCGTGCCCTTTTTCAATTCCTCCAGCCGGTCCAGGGCCCAAAGCTTAATCGCCGGCTCCCCGGCCTTGAGACGCTCGGCCAGAAAGTCGCTGCGGGCCGTCTCGTCGCCAAACGAGTCGTACCGGTCGCGAATCGCCGCAAAATAGTATTGTTGCCACGAGCCCAGCTCGGCCCTGAGATCGCGAATGTCGGCCTCGCTGCGGACCAGCCGTTTGCGCAAGTACGCTTCGGGGCCCTGCTGCTGAAGCTCGCTGATGGCCTGGCGCCGCCCTTCCGCATCCCGCCCAACCGATATGCCCAGCGAAGCCAGCGCGTTCTTGGCCGCCTGCCCCAAAGTGCCATCGGGGCTGTCGAGCAAACCGATCAGCTTCAAGGCCGCTCTCTTGTCCGGATGCAACTGCAAGGCGTACACCGCGTTCGTGCGAATCTTTGCCGAGAGCTTACCGTCATCGACGATCTTCTCCAGCTCGCTCTGCACCTGATCGTACGAGAACATCAGCGTCGCTTCGGCCGCCAGCGTGGTGATGTTGCCGTCCTCGCAAGTCCGAAGCACGCCGATCAGAGGGGCCAGAAAATCCTCGGCGTTCTTGAGTTGCCGGGGGTCGGTACGCGAGGCATCCAGGGCCTTGCACACCGCGGCCCGCGCCGTGGCGTTCTCCGATTGCCCCAGCGCCTCGATAACCAGCTCCCGGGCGACCGGAGCCTCCTTGAACAGCAGGACCGTCGCGGCGCTGACCCGCGTGGCAAAATCCTTGTTATTGAGCAGGTGATCCCGAAACAGAGCCAGTTCCTGGTCGATCTCCGCGCTGCGGGTTGCCTCCGCCGCCGCCGGTGTCGCGTTCTCAGCCGTGTTGCCCGCGCAGACCCATGGCCCAAGCAGAAAAACCGCGAGAAGCACATAACAACGTGGAGCACTCATTCGGATAACCCTCAGCGGACCCCTACCGACGAATTCAATAGACATCCTAATGCAACGACAGCGGGAAAGTCAACCATCTTAGGGCGTTTTTTGGCAATTCCGGCAGATTTCCCACGAGAAACTCGTACGCTTCTGCAGTCGGCTCGTCCCATCCATCTGTCTCCTGCCAATTCAGCGCCCTTACGGTCTTGGATGATATTTCTTGTGAATCTTCCTGAGCCTCTCATGGTCAACGTGAGTATAGATCTGTGTTGTGCCGATATCGGCATGTCCAAGCATCTCCTGCACGCTTCTCAGATCGGCTCCGCCGCTGAGCAAGTGCGTCGCGAAGCAGTGCCTCAACGTATGAACGGTGAGTCTGCGGTCCATCCCTGCACGGACTGCATACTTCTTAACCAGTCTCCATATTTCAATACGCGTCAGGGGCCGTCCGGTTCGTGACAGCAGCAGGAAGGCGTCGCTGGCGGGCCGGACCAACCGGGGCCGGAGACCCTGCAGATAGGCCTGGCAAGCCGCGATCGCCGCCCGACCGACCGGGATAACGCGTTCCTTGTTGCCCTTGCCCAGACACCGCAGGTAGCCGATATCGAAATTCAGGTCCGTCGTCTTGAGCCCGGCCAGCTCGCTGGCCCGCAGCCCCGTGGCGTACAGCAGCTCGAGCATCGCCTTGTCCCGCAGATAGTACGTCTCCTCCGGAGACGGCGCCTCCAGCAGCTTGATCACCTGCAGCTTGTTGCACACGATCGGCAACCGCTGCCAGGTCTTGGGCGTCTCCAGGATGTTGGTGCCGTCGTCGGCGATCAGGCCCCGAATCTTGGCGAACCGCAGGAACATGCGAATGGCCACGAGGGCTCGGCGGGCCGAATTCTCGCTCTTGGGCCCCTGCGCCACCTCGCAGACGTACTTCTGCACCCAACGCGGCGTGACTTCTTTGATCTCGTCGAGCCGCTGGACTTCACAAAATTCCAGGAAGTCCCTCAAATCCCGCCCGTACGCCAAAACCGTATTCTCGGCCAGACCCGCCTCCACCACGAGATAATCGAGGAATTCGGCCGCGGGCCCGCCCAACGGCATGGAGCGAAGATCCCGAATCACCGATTGTTTCTGTGCCAGCGACATCACGTACCACTCGCTCGAATCAAAAAAGCCAGTCCATACCCCAAACATCGGCCCAAAAACGAGGGTGGCTTTAAGAAATGACCTCTCCCGTCGCCGCAAAAGAAAAAGGGGCCGGCGGCTGAAGTTCCCCGCCGGCCCGTTCCATGAATGCCAGGTGGGTGAAATGTCTTACGGTTTGACGGCCCGGTTGTAGATGCGGACATCGTCGACCACACCATTCCAGAACGTGCCGGGCTCCAGGCCGAGGCCTCCGCCGATCACGAGTCCGCCCTCGGAGGACTGGAACGGACACCGGTCATCCCGCGCCACTTCGGTGTTATCGACGTAGAGAATGCGATTCCCGCCTTCGCATACCAGGGCCAGGTGATGCCACCTGCCGTCGGTAATCACCGCGTCGGAGTACAGCGGCCAAACGGTGCCCCCCGGACCTTTCAAGGCGGTCATCAAGGCCCCTCGCTCATCGGTTTTCAACCAGGTCGCTCCGAGTCTCTGGGCAATGATGTTCTGACCGGGCCCGCCGTCGAGAACCCATACGAGAACACTGAACGGTCCGTCGGCCGGGTTCACGACATAGTCGGTGACGACCAGGTCATCGATCCCGTCCAGGTCCAGGCCGCCGTTCTCCATGCCGCCGTCGCAAAGCCAGTACGGATCGCCGGCGAGCCTCCCATGGTTGTCGCCGACGCTGTCATGGGCGACGTCGCCCTCGTATTCGTCCAGTTCCCAATGGGCCAGGAGGGTCGGGTCCTCGACCTTCTGGCGCCAGTAGCTCATCATCAGAGCCAGATCGTCACCGTCGACGACGCCGTTGCCGAAGGGCCCCGGCGCGGTGTCGGCCCAGCATTCGCCGGCCTCCAGGCAAAGGACCAGTTTGTCGACGTCCTTTTGGCTCACGTACCCATCGCCGTTGAGGTCGACGATGGGCCTGTGACAAATCGTGCTTTGCCACAAGGTAGTGGCCTCGTAGTCCGGATATCGTCCCGCGGAGCAGAAGGTCAGCGCGCATTCGTCGCTCTGCAGGCGTGGCAGGCGTTCATCGACCGGGCTGTTCAGCGGCCATCCCAGATTCACCGCGCTGCTCCAGGCCGTGTTGTTCGCGGTTCGTCGGGCCATGTACAGATCGGAACCGCCCATTCCGCCATCCCGGTCCGAATGGAAGAAGAGGACCATGCAGGTGTCACAGAGACAGGGGCCGCCGTCCGCGAACGCGCTGTTGACCGACGAACCCAGGTTCACCGGCTCTTTCCACGGGCTGCTCGTGCTGGGGCGAGTCGTCATCCAAACGTCCAGATTGCCGAACGTTCCGGGTTGATCCGACACAAACAACAGCTTCAGGCCGTCGGCGGAGAGATACGGCTCGATCTCATCACAATCGCTGTTGATGACCGGTCCAACGTTTTGGGGCCGGCCCCACGGTGCAACGGCCTTGCACCGCTTGACCACCCACAGGTCCGCGCCGCCAAGGCCCAACTGGCCGTCTACCGTATGGTTGGTGCTGAAATACATCTCCCGACCATCGGCTGACAGGCAAACGTCCTGTGCGTCCGGATTGGCGATCGGCCCCAGGTAGACCGGGTCCTCCAGGATGAATTCCCCGCGCGCCGCGCCGCCCGGTAGCGTCACTGCCAGAACGACGAGTAGCAGGATTGCCCTATTGAGTCGCGTTAGCCATCTCATTTTCGTTGCCCCCTAATACGTGTATTGTTTTGCAGCAGACGGACCGGAGCGTACAGAGAGGCTCCGGTCCTTTTCCCTCGGCGAGGCCGCCGGCGTAGCTTATGGCTCGACGGCGCGGTGATAGACGCGGACCTCGTCGATCGAACCGGCCCAGAACCTCCCGGGATTCAGCTCGGAGCAGCCCCCGAGCAGCAAACACCCGGAGCAGGCGCCCAAGTTCACCTGCGTGTCTTCGGCCACCTTCTCGCCGTCGACGTAGAGACTGCGGTTCTGCCCGTCCCAGACGAGGCCGACCTGGTGCCAGTCGCCGTCGCAGATACAGTCGTAGCACTTCAGCGTGCTGCTAAAGCGCGCATCGCTTCTCAACTCGGTCTTCAGTGCGCCCGTGAGCGGGTCGGCCATGAGCCAGTTGGCTCCGCCACGTTGAGACACAGCAACCTTTCCGGGGCGGCCGCCCTTGACATAGGCGAAAACGCTCAGCTCGCCCTCGCCCGGGTTGCACCACCACACGGGCATCTCGGCGTAATCCCAATAGCCGTCGCACTGGAGCGCGCCGTCAATCATCCCGTCGGCGACCAGACAGGCATCACCGGACAGGATGCCGGGGCAGCAGTTCCCTGAACTGTCACAGGCCATGCCGGGCTCGTTTTCCGGGTTGCAGTCGAGCTTCCAGTATCCCATCAGGGTCGGGTCCTCGATCGGGTTTTTCGCTTCGTACTGGGCCAGCAGCATGATGTCGCCGGCGTCGACGAGGCCGTTGCCCGCGGGCAAGGGGGCGATATCGTACCGTAGATCGTCGGTGCCCCAGTGGTCGAACATGCGCTTCAGTTCCAGGCTGCCGACCTTGCCGTCCCCATTGAAATCCACGATGGGAGCCAGAGAAACTTCCCAGAGATTCCAGCTTTCGCCCGTGCTGACGTCCCCGGTGGCGAAATACAGGGTCTTTCCGTCCGCTGAGAGGCTGGGCATGACGGCGTTTCCAATAACGTTGGGTAAGTTGAACGTCAGTTCCACGGGCGAGCCAAAAGCCTCGGATGTCGCCGTGCGTCTGGCGGCATACAGGCTCCAGGGACCGTTGAAACTCGGCGCCCCGGCGTACAACAACGTCATACCGTCGGCCGCCATGCACGGGGTCACCTCCAGCCCGACGTCGATTTGGGCATCGAGACTTTCCGGCTGTCCCCAGGACGCGTCCGGCGCTGCGCGCTCGACGATCCAGCTCTGCAGATTCTTGGAGTTCATTGCGTTGACACCGTCGGAAAAACAGAGGGTGAGATTGTCGGCGCTGATGCTGGGCTCGATCTCGTCATAGGCGCTGTTGACCGGCGACCCGACGTTCATGGCAGGCCCCCACTCGCTTTCGGCGCTGTCCCGCATCGTGAACCACAGGTCCTGTCCCCCGTAGCCGTCGGCTCGGTCGGAACTGAAGTACAACGTGAGATTGTCGGCGGAGATACACGGCCCCCATTCCGACGCCGGTGTGTTCACACGCACGCCGAGATTTTGCACCGTGTCCCAAGACTCCGTTACGCTCGCCCGCGTCGCGACGTACAGGTCACTTTCCCCGGCCCCCTCGGGGCGATACGACGCGAAGTACAACGACAAACCATCTTTTGAAATGCAGGGAGAAAGCTCGGGAAACGTCGTGTAGATGGGCTCCGACAGAAGAACTGGCGTTCCGACAACCTCGGCGAGAGCGGCTCCACTGGTTCCAACAACGACGCAACAAACCAGGGTCAACCAGCGCTTCCCTGCCATACGGTAAGACCATTTCATAGTACACCTTCCCTTCTTTGCGCAGTCAAATCGAACAAACAAACAACGAGGCAGATCCGCCAGGGAGGGTCGACCCATCAACCTACTATATACTCCCGGCGGAACAGCCCATCCTGCGCACGATGGGGAAATTTTCTCGCCCGCGATAAGACCGTCGCCGCCCGTGCGCCCCAGAGAGGAAGGCAACGAATCCATGGGAATGCCTTTCCTGGGTAAACCGCGCATTTTTACTTATTACAAATCGTAGCCTTTGCCTGAAGAAGCTCCCCCCGGCAATCGAACGAGAAAGCAAAGAAACGCATCCTGGCGCAATCTGATGTAATTATTTTGCGAATGTGGCCTTGATCGAGGTGTAAACTCGTGACCTCATAAAAATACGTAGTTATGCTTATTGACAACCTTGGCTGGCATCCTTAGTTTCTGCGCTCAACGACACCCTTGACTGCAACAGCATTGAGCCCTGCACAACTGAGGATTGGCACTTTGAGATAACAGGGGGAAGTTTCATGAAGCCCGACGATTGCATCGCTGCCAGAGGCGCACGGCATTCCTTTCCGACCACCAGTTGGATGCTGATCGACCGCATCGCCAAACACGACGGCGACCACCAGGCTTTGACCGGACGGCTGTTGAAGCGCTACTGGAAACCGGTGTACTACTACCTGCGTCGCCGGGGCCGCTCCAACGAAGAGGCGCAGGATCTGACCCAGGGGTTCTTCTGCGAGGTCGTCTTGAACCATCACCTCGTGGAACGGGCGAACCCCGCCAAGGGCCGTTTCCGCTCCTTCCTGCTCCATGCACTCAACCAATACCTGATCAACGAGACGGCCAAGCAGTCGGCCCGGATGCGCATCCCCCGATCTCGGCTGCTTCCGCTGGAAACGGTCGATCCGAATGCCCTGCCCGCCTCCGTCCTGGCATCTCATCCGGACGGCTTCTATCATTATGCCTGGGTCTCGGCCTTGCTTGATGAAGTGCTCGCCGAGGTGAAACAAACGTGTTGCGCCAAAGGCCTGAAGACCCATTGGGACATCTTCAACGCGCGCGTCGTCCAGCCGATCTGGAACAATCACGCCCCCCCAACGCTGAATGAAATCTGCAAACAATTTGGGGTCGCCGACCCGAGCAAAGCCTCGAATATGACCATCACGGTCAAGCGGCGTTTTCGCGCGGTCTTGCGCGAGCACATCGGCCGAACCGTCGCCTCCAGCGAATGCGTGGACGCCGAAATTGACGATCTCGTCAGATTTCTGCCAAAAGCAGCGCAGGATCGTCTTCAATGACCGGGTATTACATGTGGGGGGCAAATGGTATTTCGCGCGCGGTGAAGTCGTGACCGACCGGCCCGATCGCTTGACGGGGGGGACGCGTCATGGACAAGGATTCGACGTTCGGCGCTGAGCCCGACCAATTGAAGTCTCTTCTGCTACTCGGACACCGGGACGAGGAAGAGGAAGGCGTACCTCTCTTGGCGACCGCCGCACCGGGGACACGGATCGGGCGCTACGAGTTGCTTCGCGTCTTGGGCGAAGGCGGCATGGGGGTGGTCTATCTGGCGCAACAGGACCGGCCGATCCGACGGCAGGTCGCGCTGAAGATCGTCAAGCCCGGGATGGACTCGAGGCACGTCGTTGCCCGTTTCGAGGCCGAACGCCAGGCGCTGGCGCTGTTGGATCATCCGAACATCGCACACGTTTATGACGCCGGGACGACCGAGGCCGGCCGGCTCTATTTCGCCATGGAGCACGTCAAAGGCCTGCCCATCACCACGTACTGCGACCGCCACAAGCTCAGCATTGACGAGAGACTCCGCCTCTTCCAGCAGGTCTGCCGCGCCGTGCAGCATGCCCACCAGAAGGGCATCATTCATCGGGACATCAAGCCATCGAACATCCTGGTCTGCACCACCGACAACGGAGCAATGCCCAAGATCATCGACTTTGGCGTGGCCAAGGCCGTCAGCCAGCCGTTGACGGAACGAACGCTGTTTACCGAAGACAGTCAGCTTCTCGGCACACCGGAGTACATGAGCCCGGAACAGGCGGATCAAGCCAACGAAGACATCGACACCCGCTCGGACGTCTATTCTCTCGGCGTGCTCCTGTACGAACTGGTCACCGGCGTGCTGCCGTTCGACACAGCTACCCTTCGCGAGAGCGGGCTCGATCATCTCCGCCGGATCATTCGCCAGAGCGACCCGCGAACGCCGAGCACCCGGCTGACAAAACTGGGACCCGATGCCGCCGGGCTGGCCGCAAACCGCCGCACCGAAGCGCCTGCCCTGGTCAAGCGACTGCGCCGGGAGCTCGAATGGATTCCGCTCAAGGCCGTCCGCAAGGACCGGGCCGAGCGGTACCAGTCGGCGGCCGAACTTGCGGACGACATTGGGAACTACTTGGCCGGGGCTCCCCTGATCGCCGGTCCGCTGAGCCCCTGGTACCGGTTGAGGAAGGCCGTGCGGCGACACAAGGCATTTGTCACGGGCCTGGCAGCCGTGCTGGTCGCGCTGGCCGCCGGCGTGGTCGTCTCGGCCGCATTCGCCCTCGGACAGATGCGGGCCCTGGACCAGGCCGAGCGACAGGCGGACATCTCCAGCAGGGTCCTGAATTTCCTCACTCACGACGTCTTGATGTCGGCCGACCCAGCCCGGGCCACACGCTGGGAAATCACCCTCAGCGAGGTCCTTGATGGCGCTGCCGAGAATCTCAAGACCCAGTTCGTCAACGAGCCCCTGGTCGAGGCATCGATCCGGCACACGTTGGGCAGCACGTACCTCAGGCTGGGCAAGCACCCGGCCGCCGAACCGCACATTGAGAGCGCCTACCGAATTCGCCGGGCACAACTTGGTTCCAAACACCCCGATACGCTGTCTTCAACAAGGAGCCTGGGCATGCTCCGCGTGTGCCAGGGCAGCTATGCCGAGGCGGAGCGGCATAGCGTTTTGGCCCTTGAGGGTATGCAAGAAGCGCTGGGCAGGGAACACCGAGATACCCTGGCGAGCATGTACGGCCTTGGCGTGGTCTACTGGTATCAACGCCGGCACGCCGAGGCCGAGACGCTCTTTGCCGAAGTAGCCGAACTGCGTAGCCGCACGCTGGGGCAGGACCACCCCGACACGCTGAGCGCGTTCAACGGTTTGGCCCATCTTCGACACCATGAAATTGTATTTCCTTTTGCGAAAGGGACTTACGGTTTGGCCAGTGGCTCTTGGCACTACGTCTGGTTTTCTGGTTCGGTGGTTCACAGGGGGTCATGGTTTGTCCTC
>Ga0272441_10001237_pt1 | contig 54727 bp, 46 predicted proteins | sample SSMProp6N_FD_193582 | JGI IMG/M metagenome (GOLD analysis project Ga0272441, IMG submission 193582) | Marine sediment archaeal communities from Little Sippewissett salt marsh, Falmouth, MA, United States - SSM-Prop-6N | ecosystem: Environmental > Aquatic > Marine > Wetlands > Sediment ...
CAGACTGATGCATCGTCGAAGCCGCCTGCCCCAAAGCATTTTCAGAGAAAAGATGTAGTCGAAAACGAAAACAATCGAATATTTACCCTTGACGAAGGTCGTTCCATATCAGGGTGGAGCTTGCCCCACCGAAGAGAGAATGGTGGGGCAAGCCCCACCCTACAGTTCCGCACGGCGCTACAGGGACCTTTGGCGTTGCGCCATCGCCAAGGCCTGCGGCCTTGACGCTGCCACCCCGGAGGCCGACGAAAGGCAGTATCGAGGCAACACAAAGCTCTCGTGAGCGAAACGCGGAGGGCTCATCGGCCGTTCGTTGACTTCGGTCTGAAGGGCCGGTAGAGCGGATCGCCGATCAAGACCATCTGCCAGGAATTGAACGATTTCGTGCGATAGAAGGCCTCGACCAGGCACCGGCCGTTGAAAAGCTCGAGGAAGAACGCTTTGGGCTCGGGAAACGCACGCAGGTACGGCTCGCCCACGGCCCCCAACGTGGCGGTGATCCCGTCCATCAGCAGGGCGGGACACCATTGCCGGCTCTTGGCGTCGCGAAGATTGACTGCTTCGAGGCTGGCGATGTGATACCCCACCGCGCCTTCGACGAAGTCGAACGCATCGACGTACTTCCGGAGGCTGTACCAGCCGCAATAGAGGGCCGTCCCGGGACAACTGCCCGGGGCAAACAGCGCATCGGTCTTCTCTTCCCGAACCGGCAGAGACGTGCGCAACTGCGTCAGGAGAGCCAGGTCGCGCATCGACTGATCGTAGTAGGCATACATGTCCTTCTTATGGTACAGCCCGCGCGAGTCCACGCAGGCGGCGCCCGTGAGTTCCTTCTCCTCGGCCGCCAGCGCCTTGTCGACCAGGCCCCTGGCAACGCCATAGTCGGGCCCGTCGAGGCGGCAGACCATCAGGGTCTTGAAAGGCTGGACCGCGCCGCTGCGCAGGGCGTTGGGCTGCCAGCGGTGAAGCTCGTAGGCCCGCCAGAGAACCAGTGACAGTTCGCTGTCGACGGAGGCCTCGGTCTCCTTGCCGGCGATCCGGTCGATCTCCCGTTCGAGCTCGGCGATTCGATGCTTGCGGCGTTGCAACTCGATGGCATTCGGCTGCTCGCGGGCCTCTTCTTCTTTGAGAGCGTCCTGCTCTCGACCCAGGAGAGCCCTCAACTCCTTGAGCCGGCCTTCGGACTGTGGCAGCGGGCGCCGTCGGCCCACCCGGAAGGGGACGCCGTAGGTTGTCACGAGGCATTTGATGTGTTCCAGGTCCGGCCGGGTCGCGAAGATCCGGCGAATGGGCCGGGCCAGACGCTTCTCGTAATCCGCCCGGCCGATGGTGTCCCGCAACGCCGGACCCAGGGACACCGGAACGACGTGGCCGGCGGGGACGCCCCGCTGCTGACAATAGTACCGCCCCAGACGCGTGGACGCGGGATAGTCCACGTTGGCGATCACAAGGACCTCGTTCGGCTCCAGGGCAAGAGCCGACGCCGAGCACGCCAGCGTCAGCAGCAGACAGACGGCTCTTGGGCTCAATACCATCGACAATCTCCGGAGTCACCTCAAGGCGGGACGAATCCCTGCGAGAAACCGTATCACCGGGCACCTGCCGGCGCCGCTATTGCGGCCCGTACGATCGGTAAGGCAGGTTGGCCGGATAATTGGAGCTCACTTCCTCATAATCATCGAGCCAGCAGGCCTCCGGATCGCTGTCAAAGACCAGGAAGCGCCCGCTGTCGACGTCCTCGGCGGCGCGGTGATATTTGAAGTAGGTGCGCCCCTCGAACCGGCCTAAGATTTCGATCTTCCCCGTCGAGTGGGACATCGTGTAGCGCAACCGCTTGGCCAGACCGGAGACGCGCGACTTGGCCTGCTCCACAATGTCACAACCCTCTTCGATCGGGACGGTGTAAGCGCGATTGCCCACGGCCGGACGACATTGGAAGATATAGTAGGGAGCCGCCCCCACGAAAGACAACTTGCCGAGCAGTTCCGCCAGCACGTCCGGGTCGTCATTGACGCCGCGCAGCAAAGGCATCTGATTGGCCGTGACGGCGCCGGCTTTCTGGAGCAACTGAAGCGCCTGCACCGCAACGTCCGTCAGTTCGTGCGGATGCACGAAATGCGTCATGAAGTAAATTCTCTTGTGCGACGTACTGTACCGCTCGACCATCTCCAGCAGGTTGGGATCGTTGACGATCCGGTGCGGGTTAAAGGCCGGAATCTTAGTGCCGATGCGAATGATTTGAACGTGTTCGATCTCCCGCAACCGGCGCACGATCTCGACGAGTTTTCCCGTGGCCAGGGCCAGGGGGTCGCCCCCGGTCAGAAGCACGTTCGTGACTTCCTCGTGCTCTTCGATGTACTCCATCGCACCCGAGACGTCACGCAGGTACTCCATCTGCGGTTTGATGAAGACACGCTTGCGAAAACAGTACCGGCAGATCCCGTCGCATACGTTGCTGACCAACAGCAAAACCGTCGAGTTGTATTTGTGCTCGACACCGGGCATCACCGTGTAGGTCTTCTCGTCGGACGGGTCGAGCCGCCCCCACTGTTCCAGCTCTTCCAGGGACGGCACGATGATCCGGCGAATCGCGTCGCCCGGATCGTCCCAGTCGATCAACGAAAGGTAATAATCGTTGCTGCGAAAGGCAAACTGCTCCGTCACCGGCCGCAATCGCTCGCGCTCCGCATCGCGCAATCGTTCGATCTGGTCGATCCTTGTCAGGTACCTGCAATGTCGTCCTGAACCTGCTGGCATTCGCGTTGCTCTCCTTAGAACCGTTTTGCATTTTACCCGGACTGCGAATCTCCCCGCGTGCGTTCGGACGCGGAGTAGTTCCGCTCGTAAACCCCGGTGCGCCTGAACACCCGCGTCAACGTCGCCAGAAGGATCCTGCCGTCCAGCGCGAAACTCGCGCTCTCAACGTATCTCACGTCGAGTTCCAGCTTTTCTTCACGGGTAAGGCTCCCCCGCCCGGAAACCTGCGCCAACCCCGTCAGGCCGGGCTTGACCAACAGTCGCCGTTTCTGGCGCTCATTCCATTCCCGGACTTGCGACATATACAAAGGCCGTGGACCAACGAGGCTCATGTCGCCTCTTACTATGTTAACGAGTTGTGGCAATTCGTCAAGAGAATACTCACGCAGCCGGCGTCCGAACCCGATCAATCGGGGATCAGCCCCCGATTTTGGGCTTGGTCCGAAGGGATCGGCGTCGAGCCTCATCGTCCTGAACTTATAGAAAACAAAGGGTTTACCGCTTTTCCCCACTCTCTCCTGTTTGAAGACGGCCGGTCCCGGACTGCTAAGCCGGATAATGACGACAATCGCCGCCAGGACGGGCGACAAGACCAGCAGCAAAAAGCCCGCAATCAACAAATCGAGAATTCTTTTCAGGAGATTTCGCATTGCTTTGTGTCCGTTTCCGGCCTGCTATCCGGCTTGGGCCGCGGCCAGGAAATGCCGGTTCTCTTGCGTCCAATACCGCACTTCGCAAGTGTCGCGACCATGCGCCGGGACACCTCGCAATGACATATGCAACTCCCTTTCTGTCATTGCGAACGAAGCGAAGCAATCTGCAATCGCACGATTTATCAAACGCCGTAGCCCAGGGCGCAGCACGGGCTAAAACAGGCTTACGTACTGTCGGGCCAGGACTTTGTACGTATGCATGCGCTGGACGTATTGGCGCCCCCGATTGCCCATCTCGGCGAGTTGGTCGCGGGGCATTTGACGGATCTTTCTTACAACGTCCGCCAGGGCCTGCGGATCCTCGGCCGGGATGGAGAAGCCGCACCGCGCTTCGGAGACCTTATCGTATGACGTGTCGATAGCGAAGATGACCGGCAACCCCGCGGCCATGTATTCGAACAGCTTGTTGGGACTGACGCCGTATTTGAACAGATCTTTCTTCTGCAAGCCGATGTAGCCGAGATCGGCCTCGCGCGTCAGGGCGGGCATCTGCGACCGCGTCACCGACGGCAAGAACGTAACGTTCTGCAACCCCGCCTCGCGGGCACTTTCCTCCAGGGCCGGTTTTTCGGGGCCCTGCCCCACCAACAGAAAATGGATTCCAGTTTCGTCTTTGAGGAGTTCGGCGGCGGCGACGACGTGTTCCAAGGCGTTGGCGATGCCGTGATTGCCGCTGTACAGAACGATCCGCTTGCCTTCCCGCTTGAGACGGTCAATGACACCGGCGTGCGTCTCGGGCAGATCATCCACGTTTCGCCGCGCCGCTTCCAGGTCGAAGCCGTTGGGAATATGGACGAATTTCTTCTCGTCCAGGCCGTGTGCAACCATGTACTCTTTGGCCCCGGGACAGAGGGACACGGTGACGTCACAGTGCTCGTAGGCAAAACGCTGCGTCCAGGCCATCGCCCGGATGAACGGATGTCGCGACGAGTAGCCGCCCAATTCCTGGACGCTCAGCGGCCAGAGGTCACGGACTTCGAAGATGAATTTCGCCTTGTACCTTTTGGCGAACCGGTGCCCGTTCAGCGCCGCGAACAGGTGCGGCGACGAGGCAATCACGACCTCGGGTCGCGGCAATTCCTTCAGGCGCTTGCAGGCCAGGCGCAGGGAATAGCCGGCCATGTTGGCGACGCGTCCCAAGCCGTTGCCCTCGTAGCGACAGGTTTTGATCCAAACGTACGGAATGCCGTCGACCTCGGCGCGCCGGCCCTCGGGGCGCTTGGTCTGCAGGTGGTGGAACGAAGCGCACACGATGACCGGCCTCAATCCCATCTGCCTGAAGTGCCGGGCGAGATAATAGTGCCGGTACTCCATGCCGTGGATTCTGCTGCCTGCGTAGTGGTTCAGAATCCATACGACCGGGCCGTTATTCGTGGCAGTCACGTGCGAGTCAGCCAAGAAAAGTAAGAACAGGGATTTTGCAAAATGGAGATTAGGCTTATATTCTTTAAGGAAATCGTTGGTTTGATTTCCTTGAAGAATCAGCTTATATACCCATAAGCGCAGCACTTACGTTCTCGGGAGGAAAAATCACGAAGGAGATTTTTCCTCCCTAAAGCAAGCCTAATCTCCATTTTGCAAAAGTTCAGTAAGAATATGCTCGACGACCGTATCCTGCATTTCGTCGGTCAGCTCGGGATAGACCGGCAGCGCCATGATCTCGCCGGCCGCCTTCTCCGATTCGGGGAAATCGCCCTGCTTGTAGCCAAGATAGGCGAAGCACTCCTGCAAATGGGCCGGCACGGGATAATAGATTTCGCAGCCGATGCCGCTGGCGTGCAGATGCGCCACCACTTCGTCGCGGCGCGGCACGCGGATGCAATACTGATTGTAAATCGTTTTGCAATAGGGACTTATATAGGGTGTCCGCACGACGGTGCCGGCAAATTTCCCGTTGTAATACGCCGCGTTGTCCCGCCGCCCCTGCGACCATTCATCTAAGTGCGGAAGCTTCACCAGCAGGGCCACCGCCTGAATCGGGTCCAGGCGGAAATTCGCCCCGACGTATTTGTGGTAGTACTTCGGGTCCATCCCGTGGTTGCGCATCATCACGAGGCGTTTGTAAAGCGTCTCGTCGTTGGTCACGACCATGCCCCCGTCGCCGATGCCACCGAGGTTCTTGCTGGGAAAGAAGCTAAAGCAGCCAGCGGTGCCGATACTGCCCGCCTTTTGGCCTTTGTACGTGCTGGTGATCGACTGGGCGGCATCCTCGATCACAGCGAGATCGTGCTTGCGCGCCACCTCCATGATCGGGTCCATCTCCGCCACCTGGCCGAATAAGTGGACCGGCATGATCGCTTTCGTCTTGTCCGTAACCGCTGCGGCGATCCGGGCCGGATCGATGTTGTACGTCTGCGGATCGATATCCACGAAGACGGGCCGGGCCCCGACGCGGGCGATGCAGCCCACGGTGGCGAAGAAGGTGAACGGCGTCGTGATGACCTCGTCGCCCGGGCCAATCTCCAGACTCATCAGGACGTTGAGGATCGCGTCGGTTCCGCTGGAGACGCCAACGCCGTACTTGCAGTCGCTGACCGCCGCGATTTGTTTCTCCAATTCCTCCACCTTCGGCCCGCCGATGCAGCGCTGCGAGTCCAGCACCTCGGAAACCGCCGCCAGCACCTCGTCCTTGATCGTTGCGTATTGTGCCCTCAGATCCAACAAAGGTACTTCCATGATCCTTCCTTAAATCAATATCTTGATTCGTTCCGCGTCAGAGACGCTTGTCGTCCGTGTCGCCGCGAGATTTTGCGTCGCGGGTGCCCGTGACACGAATCGGGCAGCCCACCGCCACGGCGTTGTCCGGGACCGACTGGTTGACCAGCGACCCGGCCCCGATCACGGCGTTGCGCCCGATGGCGATCCCGCTCTTGCCCGAGATCACCGTGCAGCGCATGCCGATATAGGCGCTGTCTCCGATGTGAATGGGCGTGTGCTCCTGATCGAGACCGTGCACGGCGAAATAGGTCCCATACGAGATCACCGCGTTGTCCCCGATCGTCGTCATCGCCGGGTCCACATCATCCATGTAACATTTCATGCCAATGAACACGTTCCGGCCAATCCGAAAACCGATGAGCCGGTACAGCGCAACTCGCAAACGGGCCGACACGATATTGGGAATCAACACCACGTTGAGCCATTTGCGAATGGGCTTCCAGATTATAAGCCAAAGGGGGTAATCCGCATAGTACGGAACCTCCTTGCCGCGGATTTTGTACAGAAGTCGTGCGATTCTCATCGACGGCGCTCCGTTTTCTTCGCGGCGCGTTCGACGGCATTGAGAAGGACCTTCTCCAGGCGCCCGGCCAGGATGCGACGGTCGAATTCCCGCTCGGCCAGGGCGCGGGCGTTCTCGCCCATCTGGCGGCACAGCTCGGGATCGCCCGAAAGCTGCTCCAGGGCGTCGGCAAGCACCTCGGGCCGGTGCGGGTCCAGCGACCGGCCGCACTGGTTATCTTCAATCGTCTCGCCCAGCCAGCCCGGGACATTAATTAGAACGGGCTTGCCCGCCGCCAGCGCATCGAACATCTTATTCGGCGACCACGTGTGTTCCTTCGCCGCCCGGTAGATCGTCATGCACACGTCGCAGCCGGCCACGATCCGGGCCACTTCCGCCTTGTCCGGCACCAGATCGCTGAAGACCACGTTTTCGAGCTCGTACTGCCGGGCCAGGGCCCGAAGCTCCTGCCGTTTGCCACCGCTGCCGTGAAGCACGAGCACGATGTCATCCCGGCCCCGCTCGGCCAGAAGACGTGCTGCTTCGATCGCATATTCCAGACCGTTGGCCCTCCCCATCGCACCGAAGTAGACCGCTGCGAAACGCTCGCCCAGCCCCAAGCGATCGCGGGATGCGCAGCCGTCGAGGTCGGGGTGAAACAGGTCCAGGTCGCTGGCGTTCGGGATCATCGTCACCTTCTCGGCCGAAACGCCGGTGCGAACAATCCCGTCCTTCATGCCGGGCGACAAAGCCACGACGTGGTCGGCGGCGCGGTACAGCTTGCGGGCCATGCGCCGGAGCCACCCGATGGCGAGTGGATTTCTCAGTGCCCCCACGTTGACCAGCGCTTCGGGCCAGAGGTCGCGTACCTCGAAGACAAACGGAACCCCAAAGTGGCGTGCCAGATCTCTTCCCGCCAGTCCCACCGTCAGCGGTGTGTGCGTGGCGAAGACGACGTCGGGTTTGTCGAGGCTCTTGCCGACGCGGGACGCGACGCGAGCGAACTCGTAGAACTTGAGCATGCGCCGCCAGCCGGGCGTTGCCGTTCCGATGTGCGGATCGTTGTAGGCCGCGGCGACCGAGACCACGCGAATGCCGTCAACCTCATGTTCCGAATACAACTTCCCCTCGGCGACGGGGAACTCCTCGTTGGCCAATCCCGAGGTGATCATGGTCACGTGGTGGCCTTTGCCGGCGAGGTGGCGGCCAAACTCGTACGACCGCGTCCCGGTGCGACCCCGGCGCGAAGCGAAATACTGATGGATGTAAAGGATGCGCACGTTACGGCCTCACCAATACAAGCCTTCATAGTCTGGCGTGGACGAATCAACCCCCTCGATCCCGACCGTGTCCAGCACGACCGCGCCGGCATCGAGCCAACTGCGTATGCGCGCGGCGTCGACGCCGGGATGATTCACGACGATCAGGTCGGCGGTGGCGAGATCATCCAGCGAGCCGACCAGCAGCTCTTCGAGATGGCGCAGCGCGTGGTGCACCTGCTCCTTGTTGCTGCCGATCAATCGGTCGGGCTGAACCACCGGGTCGTAGATCCGCAGCGCGATCCCTTCGCCGATCAGCGCCTTGGCTACCTTGACGTAGGGACTCTCGCGCATGTCGTCGGTGTCGGCCTTGAACGCCAAACCGACCATGCCCACGGTCGCAGGCCGGTGCGCGAGAATGCGCCGCACAACCTGACTGACCTGGACCTCGTTGCTCTCGAGAATCTTTTCCAGCATGGGCAGCCGGACCGATTGGAGCGAGGCCAGGCGCAAGACCGCGCGCAAGTCTTTGGGCAGACACGATCCCCCGAAGGCCGGCCCCGGACGCAGGTAACGCGGGCTGATGTTGAGCCTGGTGTCGGCGCAAAAGACCTCGGCCACCCGCCGCGCATCGACGCCGACCGATTTGGCGAGCGATCCCATCTCGTTGGCAAAAGTAATCTTCAAGGCATGAAAGAGATTATCACAATACTTGACCGTCTCGGCCTCCGCCAGGCCAAGACGAAAGACCGGCGCATCATATTGACGGTAGAGTCTCAGCAGTGGCTCCGCTGCACCGGCGGAGCTTTCCCCAACGACGATCTTGGGCGGTTCGAAAAAGTCCCGCACAGCGGTCCCCTCGCGCAGAAATTCGGGGTGAAAAACGAAGTGGAAATCCCGTCCCGCCTGCAATCCCGATTCTCTTTCGAGGACCGGGATAACGCGCTGTGCGGACGTGCCGGGCAGGCACGTGCTGCGCAGCACGATCAGCGGCCGGTCCGCGGACGCTCGCAGAACCCGCCCGATCTGCCCGGCCACGGCCTCCACGGCAGTCAGGTCGATCCCGCCGTCGGGATCGGACGGGGTCCCCACGCAAATCCACGCCATCTCGCTGCCGGCCAGAGCGTCACGGGGTTCTGTCGTGGCGGCCAGCCGGCCGGCCTGGTGCCCGGCGGCGAGCAGCTCGGCCACGCCCGGTTCCTGCACGGGCGACCGTCCGCACGACAGATCGGCGACCTTGGCCGCGACCGGGTCGACGCCGACGATCTCGTGACCGTCAGAAAGCAGGCACGCGCCGCTGACGACGCCCACATAACCCATGCCCAAAATGCTTATCTTCATGAATGCGTCCGGAGTTCGGTTTGTGCAGTTTCTACGAGGTCCAGCGTCCCGTCACGACCGTCGGACCACGTCGGCGATGACTTCGACAATCCGCGCGGCGGTCTTTCCGTCCCACAAGGCCGGGACGCTGCCGGATTTCCATTCGCCCGCCAGGATTCGTCCCGCCTGCTCGGCAACGGTTTCGACGGTGGCCAGCTCGTTGGTCCCTTCCGTGACGGTGATGGGCCGTTCCGTGTTGGGCCGGAGCGTCAGACAAGGCAGTCGCAGATACGTGGTTTCCTCCTGAATCCCGCCCGAATCGGTCAGGACGAAACGTGCGTTCTTCTCGAGCGTGACAAATTGCGTGTACCGCACGGGGTCGGCGATGTGAAACGCGTCGCGAAACGACGAATCGATGCCGAACGTATCGATATTCTTCTTCGTGCGCGGATGCATCGGGAAAACCACCGGCACCTTGCCGGCCAGCTCATCGAGGACCCGCAGAATCCGGCCGAGACTTTCCTTGTTGTCCACGTTCGACGGCCGATGCAGCGTCACCAGAACATACTGCCCCCGGTTCAGGCCGAATTGCTCGAGCGTTGCCAGCTCGTGGTCCTGGTTGATGCGGCTCAGCACGCCGGCAAGCGAGTCGATCATGATATTGCCCACGCAATGAATGCGCGACGCATCGACCCCTTCCTTCCGCAGGTTCTCATCGCCGTCGGTCGAAGGAGTGAACAACACGTCCGAGATCGCGTCGGTGACCCGCCGGTTGATCTCCTCGGGCATCGTCTCGTCGAAGCTGCGCAGGCCCGCCTCGACGTGGGCGACCGGGACCAGCAGCTTCTTGGCCGTGAGGCTGCACGCAACCGTGGAGTTGACATCGCCGAAGACCACGACCAGATCGGGCTTTTCTTTCACAAGCACCTTCTCAAACTCGACCATAACCCGCGCCGTCTGCTCGGCGTGCGTGCCCGAGCCCGTGCCGAGAAAATGGTGCGGCTCGGGAAGTTCCAGGTCCTCGAAGAAGGCCTGCGACATCACGTAGTCGTAATGCTGACCCGTATGCAGAATGGCCGGCTCGAGATCGCTCGTCCGCGCCAGTTCGAAGTACAGCGGCGCCATCTTCATGAAGTTCGGTCGCGCCCCGACGATCAGCAAAATTCTGGCCACGTCACTTGTCTCCTTCATCGCCTATCACGGCTTGGTAGATTTGCAGGAGCTTTTCGCTCTCATGCGTCCAGTTGAATTCTTCAAACACCGCGCGGCGTCCGTTCTCTCCCATGTCCCGGGCCTCCTGCGGATGCTCGATCAAGTACTCCATCGCCCAAGCGATTTCATCCGGGCGGGACGGATCGACGAGCAGCCCGCAATCATGCGGCTCCACGATTTCACGGTAGAGCGGAAAATTCGACGCGACCACCGGCAGGCCCACCAGCATATAGTCAAAGAGCTTGTTGGGCAAGCAGCTCGTGTTGTTGGCGTACGGCAGGTAAGTGATCAGTCCCAGGGAAGCCTGCGCCGAGAGCCTCTCTTTTTCTTCGTAAGGGACCCAGGCGGTGAACTTCACGTTGGTCGCGACGCCCCGTTTCCGCGCCAGGTCCTTCAGCTCTTCTTCGAACGACGCCGGGCGGAACGAGCCGACCAGGTGCAACTCCCAGCGCGGATGCTTCTTCGCCACGATCGAGAACGCCTCAATCACCTCCACGAGGCCGCGGCCTCTCGACATGCCGCCCAGGTAGATGATCTTCTCCTGCGGGTCCTTCTCGAAGGCCTCGGAGAGTTCGACAATCGGATAGTTCTCGATCCGGCCCGACGGCACTTTCATCTTCTCATAGCGCGCGCCGACAAACGGCGTCGTGTAGATCACGTAGTCGAAGAAGCGAACGACCGCTCGCTCGAACAGATCGAACGATTTGCTGATCAGCCGCCGCAAGCTCTTGGAGATGTAGTATTTGTCCAGGATGCTGTTGGGATAGTGTTCGTGCACGTCCCAGATGACCTTCTTGCCGCGTAGTTTCAGAAGCAGCCCGACGAGGATCAACTCGGGATCGTGAAAATGGTAGACGTCGGCGTCTTCCTTGACCGCCAGGCGCCAGAGCCGCCACAGAACCTTGGTGACGCGCTGGCGTCGATTCTTCGGATGAGGCAAAGGCACGATGCGGACCCCGCCGACCGTTTCTTCTTTGTCGTGGCAGGCGATGAGCACGACGTCGAAGCCCGCTTTGGCCAGGCTTTTGGCCTCTTTGTGAAAGACGCGGCCGTCAAAGGGCAGGTGGACCGACGTCAGCACACAGACCTTGGCGCGATTTCGTTGCGGCCCATCACCCATTGGCACACACGTCCTTCCGCTCGCTCGAAATCGAGCCGCGTGCGGCAAGCTCTTTCAGGGTCTCGGCAAACAGCGCGGCGTTGCGTTCCGAGTCGAACACCTCGCGGGCGCGAGCCAGGCCCTCCTGTCCGGCCGACAATCGGAAGATCTCGTCGGTTATCATTCGTTCCATGGCGTGGCGAAGTCCATCGGCGTCATTGGCTTCGACGAGCAGGCCGGTCCGGCCGTCGAGCACCGCCTCGGGAATCCCGCCCACGCGCGTCGCCACCACCGGCAGCGCGCAATTCATCGCCTCTAACACGGCCTGGGGCATGCCCTCGCTATGCGACGGCAGGACCAGAAAATCCGACGCCTGCATCAGCCGCGGGACCTCTTGCGGTGCGACCGGGCCGGGCAGCACGACGGCCCCCGCGCGGCCCGCGCGCGTTCCCAGGGCGAAAAGCCGGTCGCGACACGGCCCCTCTCCGACACAGACGAGCCTGAACCGCTGGTGCCTGCCGAGCAGGGGCTCGGCGGCGGCAATCAGCTCGGTCATCCCCTTTGTCTCCACCAACCCGCCGACGTAGAGGGCCACGACGCTGTCGGTCGGCCAGCCGAGCTGCTCACGAACGCGGCCCTTGTCCAAGGCCGGAGCGAAATCTTTCGTGTCTCTGCTCAGGTAGACGCATAGGGGTTCCCGTTTGCATCGGCCCGTCTCGGCGAGCCTGTGACAAATGGAGCGGCTGACTCCGAAGGGAAGATCCACCTGGGCCAGCGTATCGCAAAGACGCCGCCACAGAACCGGCATCCGGTCCGGATACACCATCACGTCGCTGCCGACCGCCAGAGACGCCACGGGCAGGCCCAGCTCCTTGCCCACAACCACGGCCGCCTCCGCATCGGGAAGCATCGAGACCCCCAGCACGACGTCGAAGGGCTCTTGCCGATGCCAGTTGCGTGCGGGCTTCAGCAGACTGCGGCCGAGCGACCTGCCCTCGAACCGGCGAAAGCCAAATCCGGGCGACCGCATATACGCCACCAGACGCACCTCCAGCAGCTCGGGCGGAACCAAAGGATTGGCGGGCCCGTAGCGACGCCACCGCCGAAAGCGGTGCAGCGGCCAGGGCGCCCACGGACGGCCGACTAAGAAGCGACACTCGATCCCGCGGGCGCGCAGATACTGCGCCTCGCGACAGATGAAAATCCCATGCCGCCGGGCGTGCTCCGAGGGAAACATGTGGCTAATCGTCAGTATCCGCAACGGCCTCATCCGTTTCGTATGCGAGTTCATCAACCGATTCGGCCCGCCACCAGCCCAAACGCTCGGCGGCCAGGACGTACGCCAGAAACACCCAGTAGTATTTTGCGGAGAGCTGCTTGATGTTCAGTCCCATCACCAGCAGGAAGGTGAGCACGGCGCGAGCGTACAGCTTCTCGGCCGTCAGGGGCGTTCGCTTGACCGTCAGCATCAGCAGGACGGCGAAGACCACGAACAGAACCGCGCCCGGAATGCCGTAGACACCGAGCGTGAAGAAGAAATCGTTGTGAGGCCAGATCTGGCTGCCCGACCGCTCGAACCAGCTATAATAGCCCGTCCCGGCCGGTCGGGACAACATCGCCTCGGCCGCATTCATGGCCGCTCCCATGCGAAAGCCCAGAGCTTCCTTGGCGCGATGGACGTCGGTCAGACGCTCGGCTACGGAACTGTCCAGGCCCTGCTGTCGGATCAGCAGACCCGTGGACAACGAGGCGACCAGCACGGCCAACAGCAGCAGCACCGCCAGCGCGGGCCTGCGCGCGACCTGGCGCACGAACAGCAGCGGCGAGAACATCGTAAACGCCAGCGCCACCAGTCCGCCCCGCGAGCCGATCTTCAGCAGCATGACCGGGAGGAACAGGATCGCCACCAGGTAGACCAGGCGCCAGAAAGGACTCCGGTCCCGCGCGAAAAGGTAGAGAGCCGAGAGGAAGGCGATTGCCGTCAGGGCCGCCAGCATGTTGGCATCGATGGAACTGCCCAGCGTCGCGGCGTAGCGTCCATCCCGCGTCTCCTGCATCGCGCGGATCGCCGCCCCCGTCTTGATGGCCAGCACGGTCGTGCCCACCATGCCCACGACGTAGGACCGCAGCGCCCAGCGGAACGTCCCTTCGTAGTTCGTTTCCAGAATCCAGTACACGATCAGGATCAGCAGCACGAGCTGAAACTGGGTGAAGGCCCGGCGTATTTCCAGGCCGAAATAGGGCTGGGGCAGCGAGGCGAAGAAGATCCAGACGCTAAGGGCCGCGGCGGCCCAGAGGGCCTTGTGCCGGATGCGCAGGCCGGGACGGGTCAACAGAACGTTCAGGAAGAAGCTCACCGCCACCGCGATCCCGACGCCGCGATCGAGGCTGAACCCCTGGCGGTATCCCACGCCGGCACCGGTCGGCAGCACCAGCATCAGAATGCACAGGGCGAACGTAGGCTTGAGGACCATGCCCACGAACGTGGGAACGGCGATGATGGCCACCCCGGCCACCGCGTTCTTCGCCAGGACAACGACGCCCAGGCCCACACCGCAAGCGACGAGCCAGACCATCAACAGGAAGAAATTCATCGCCGACGGAAGCTGAATATCGGACGTCCGCTCCTCGAACTCGCAGAGCAGATCGTTCTCGTCGATCTCATTGACACAGGTGGCGTACATCATGAAAGATATCGGCTCGAAGCGAGGCGACCGTTATTGGTTCTCGCGCAATTCAGGCTCTCTATGGGATCGGGCCCGTCTGCGGCGTCGTTCGCCCTTGCCCTCAAGACTGATGCACGGGCGTGCGCGGGGGGACCGTTGTCTTGGGCGCCTCTCGGGGCGAATGCCGCAAAACGCTCAATAGCTTGCGGAGAATGCGGTGATTACCCGACAAAACGTAGCGTGCGATGTAGACTTTTATCATGTTGATATAGTCGCCGGCGGTGGGCCGGAGCAATTTCTGGTGATAGCTCGGGACCCGTTGGCCGCACAGGCGGAACAGCTTCATGCGCGCCTCGAGTTTTCGCTTCTTGAACAGCGCGTGGCCTTGCGAGGCGAGCAAATCTCGGACACTGAGATCCGATAACTCGACCGCCCCGCGCGACGCGGCGTTCTCGAGCAGTTCCTCGGCTTCGGGAGTCCGCGAGATTACGAACGAGCTTCCCGTCTTATCGGTCTTCACCACCTCCGGGACCCAGGCGTCGCCGCAGGACAGGTCGCTCAGCTCGCCCATCATGTCGCTGCACAGGGTGCAGCGGCGCAGCGAATACGGGCCCAGCGTCTTGTAGAATTCGGGGTAGGCCACGGTAGTCTCCCGTCCGTCGCGGGTGCGAACGAACACGCTTCCGGGCCAGCCCCGACCGCGATATTGCAGCACTTCCACCTGCTCCGGCGCGATGCCGAGGCCCGCGAGGAACCGTTCGGTGCCGGCAAAGCTGTAATCCAGACTGCACGCGATGCTGATTCGGTAGCGAATGCGCCGGCGCAATGTCTCGAGGCGCCGCTCGGCCTTGCGCAGCCCCTGGATGTGGCAGGGCAGGCCCACCACGGCGTACCGCCCCTCGGAGGCAAGGATCTCTTTCAGGGCCGCACCGGCCGGCACGGGACAGTACTTGGAGCCAGCCGCCGAGATGATCTGGCCCTTCGTGCGAGCGATGAACGCCTCCGCCCGCAACGGGTTGTCGCGCCGCATCCGCGTGACCAGCGCCCCATCGATCAGACCTTCCTCCAGGGCAAACAGCAGCAACGACGTCACCAGGCCGCCCGAGGCGCTGTTGAAGCGAATCTCGTCATCGATCGCGTGGCCGATATAGCTGCCCACGTAGCTGCCCAGCGCCACGTCCTCGGGCACATCCCCGAAAAGGGCCGCACTGAACCCTTTGAAATCCACTTCTGCTCCGGGGCAGACCTCATAGCACAAACCGCACCGCGCGCACCGCTCGGCGTCGACCACGGGCACGTAGCAGCCCCGGCGCTCGTCGATCGTCATCTCCAGCGCGTCGCGCGGGCAGATTCCCGCGCACACACCGCAGCCCGTGCAAAGGTGGTGCCTGACCACCCACTCGATTGTCTCATGCCTGTGTTTCAACGCTCGACCCCCCGGTGAGTCCTTTCACCACGCGCGAAAGCTCTGCGATCTGCTCCGACAGCCGCCGGCGCAGGCGTTCGAGAGAACCGCGCAGGCCGGCGCGATTCTCAAACAGTTCCAGCGTCTTGCCGGAAGCGTCTTTCGCACTTGTGACATCCATATCAACAATCTGCTCCGGGCAACCACACATTTGCCCGATGATCCCGTGCGTCCGCGTGTCCCGGCGGTTGGTCAACGCCACGAACGGCGTACCGACCGAAACGCTGCCGATCAGCGAATGCGTTCGTTCGCCGACCACGAAGTCGCACTGGCGCATGATACCCTTCAACCGCCTCGCGCCGCAATCCTCTTTCAGGATCACGTAGTCTTCGGGCTGGGCGTTCATCTGCTCGGCCACGTGGCCGGCCGCGACAATATCGTTGCCCGCCTCTTCCGTAGAATGGGGCAGAAACAACAGAAAGGCGTCGTGCTTCTGCACCAGGGCATCGAGGATCGCGGCAACGTATTTCGCATGGGCCTGCTGCTTGTCATGTCCCTGCAAATCGGGCCGAAAACCGGCATAGACCCGGCCCTTCTCCAGCACCGTCACCGCCACGACGGGCCTGCCCTTTTCTCTGGCCCGGCGATAGACCTCGTGCCCTTCGAGCACGGCCAGGACCTTTTCGGGCTCCTCGGGCCGCATCGCAAAGGCCGGGTCCGGGCCGACGAGAAGCTTCTTCGGGTCGCGACATACCGCCTTCATGCTGTCGCGCGAATGCGGTTCACGGAAGATGCAGAAATCGCTCTCGTCGAGGGTCCGGCGGTACAGCCAAGCCTTGTAGAGCCGCCCACTGCCGATCCCGGTGCTGGCGCCCAGGATGCCGGTCCGCTTGCCGTGTTTTTTGGCCAAATGGACGATCCCGCAGGACTCCACACAGAAGACGCCGTCATGCCCGACTAATACGTATTGTGCCCGGCGAAAGAAATCCTGTAGCGGCCCGCACGCCTGCGCCCCGGCGGCCGTCAGGTTTTTCAGGGGCCCGTACGCTCCGAAGCGAAGCTGCGCGGCGATCACGGCCTGCAGCCAGAGGCGCCCCTTGCCCGAAAGACCCACGCGGCCCTCGAAGCGGAAGATCCAGTCTATCGGAAAAATCGTAATATTGCTCTGCTGCGTCACCGTCGCGACGTTGTCAAAGAGTCCCAGCCTGACCGTTCGTCCATCCGACAACATATCTTCGATCCCGCGAACGATGGCCTCTTCGCCTTTGTTCGCGATCGGCACGTAGTCAGCTACCAGTATGTGCAACGCATCATCCATACGGAGGCGATTGTCCTTCAGATACTATCGTCAAATCAGCGTGATTTCATCCAGTCGGGTCGATTTCGGCGTCCTCGGACGGCCTCTGCGCGCGGCCGCGTCGAAGAACCGCCAGGAGAGTCCGGTGCTCCGGCGCTTTCAGGCTCACAAACCAACCACAAGCCAGCGTGCAACCGGCGACGACCGCCACACAAGCGAACAGCTCAGCCCATGAGTCCGGCGGCGACAGATATTTCCACAGGCCCATCACCGCTGCGCCGGGCAGGCTGCCCAACAAGGCGGGCCACCAGACCTGCGCGAGATTGTCCCGCGTTCGTATCTGCATCTTGCGATTGAAATACACCGGCAGCACGATCCCGGCCACCAGCGCCATGGGCACAAAGTTGCACCACGCGATCCCCGCCAGCCCCCGGCCCAGCACCTTGACGGTAAAGACCGCTGCCGAGACGCACAGCGCCGCTTCCAGGGCCGTCAGGAGGCCGAAAACCCGGTGCTGGCCGCGACCGACGAGGACCAGGAAGTTGCTGTGCTGGGCCAGCATCAGGCAATGGCCCGCCGTCAGGATCGCCAGAACGGTCACCAGCGAGTCCAGGACCGCCGGGTCCTGAATCTTGTCACCGACCCAAACCGTCAGAAACTCCCTACCCATGATCAGAAGGAAGCAGCCGGCCGGGATGATGAACAATAAGCTGTATTTCTGGGCCAGAAAGGCGATCTGCCTAACCCGAGCCTGATCGTCTCGAGCGTCCAGGTCGCTGACCGCCGGCTTGATCGCCGCAGTGAAGGCCTGCAAAAACTGCGACAGCAGCAAGATCCCCGCCATGGCCAGGGCGAAATGCCCAACCTCGGTCGTTCCCAGGAAGATGCCGATTACCAGATCGCTGGCCTTGTAGATGATCAGCGCCCCGGTCGTGTACAGGAAGGTATTCATCCCGTAGAACAGCATTTCCTTGAGCAGCGAGAAATCGACGCTCTTCCACGAGATCGAGACCTTCGGCAGCAAGCGCCCGACGAAGGCGCATTGCAGCCCCCGAACCGTAAGCTCGCTCAAACCAAAGATCAGACCCATGGTCACCAGGCCGTAGCCGCGCAGCAACAGCACAACCAGCAGCACGGTCCGGACCACCAGCACCATCAGCGCCACTTTACTGGTGATGTCGTAGCGTTGCAGGCCGCTGAGTGCCGCCGTGCCCAATTGAAGCGGGCTCGAAGCGGCGTAGCACAATCCGACGACCAGAACCAGGACGCCTGCGGCACGAACCAACTCGGGCTCGATCGCAAACCAGACACCGATCTTCCCGGAAAACAACAGCGTCACAAGCGCCAGCACTACAGCCAGAGCCGAAAAAAACAACAGGGACGTGCTGATGACCTTTTGCACCCCCTCCTCATCGTCCCGGGCCAGATACACGGGGATCTTTCGGTTCACGGCGCTGTTGAGACCCATGTTCAGGATCCCTCGATAGCGAAAGATCGAGCCGATCAGCACCCAGACGCCCCAGCGAGCCGGCCCCAGCCGGCCCAAAAGGAACGGGATCAGAAAGAAGCCCACCACCGCGTGGCTCATGAACGCCACGATGTTGAAAAGCGTGTTGTGGACCAGTCGTCGGGATGTCGTAACTGCTTTGGCCATCTCGTTTTTATCGAACACGCCGTGCCCCGCTCACCTATTACGCTCTTTCCGCGCCACGCAGAACAGATTGGCCGAGGAAAACAAACGCGCATCCCAGGCCATCATCTTCCTGACAGCGCCCCGCGCGGGCCCGAGCCAGCGAAACAGCAGCTCCGCGATCTTCAGCAGACGCAGGAAAAATCCCGCGCCGTCAAACTCGACCACGGAAAAACCGTTTCGCTTCAGCAGAGACTCGAGTTTGTTCCTGGAGAAATGCTCGTGCCAGCGTTTCCGGGCCGAGACGTCGCCGATCAGGCCGTCGGGATTCGCTGCGTAGCGCTGCTCGTATTCCTGGAGCGAGTGCTTTCGGCAATAGCACCAGCGATGCAGCCTGGGGAAACGAAACTTGGCGTTGCCCAAATCCAGGAAGGACAGCACGTACCGGCCCGGGACGGTGACGATCAGCACACCCCCATCCGAAAGCACGCGCCGCAGCTCGCCCAGCAGTTCGTCCTGCTCGTGGACGTGTTCGAGAACGTCCAGCAGGCTGGCGGACGAGAATTCGGCGTCGGGAAACGGCAGCGGAGTCGTCGCGTCCAGATGCACGATCTGTGCACTGCCACAGGTTTTCTCCGCCTGCGTCACCGCTTCCCTGCTAACGTCGACGCCGGTAAGACGGGCCGAGGACTTGCCCTCCAGAGCGACCAGGAACCGGCCGTCCCCACATCCGAAATCGAGGTGAGCTGACGCATTCGCAGGCACGCGGTGCCAGGCGAAGGCGTAGCGGTCGTATCCAAAGGGGCAGCCTGGTTCGATCCTGGTATGCATGAATCCTACTGCGCCTCAGCCGGTGCGGCACGCTGGACCACCCGCCAGAGCACACCGGCGCGGATGAAATCATAATTATCGAGAATGAACGCCGGACAGTAGCCCGCGCTGGTGGAGGTTACGTAGCACGGCCGGCTCGCGATGAGGCTCTTGAGCGTCTGTTCTCCGTACGCCGGTGCGCCGGCGCTGGCGACGATGCCCGTGACGATGCTCACGTCGGGACGCTTGCGTTTGACTTCCTGGACGTAGAGAAGAGGCCCCACCGTCGTCGTATCGGCGTAGATGACGGAATCGGCCCCCGCAACGTCGAGCGCTTCTTCGGCAAAGCGTTCGGCCCCTTGGTAGCCGGTCTTCCAGGGCTTCAGGAAATACTCGTAATCGTCACGGTACGGCACGTTCTGCCGCGTCGGCATCTTCAGATTCAACCGACGGGCCGCCTGCGGCGCCGCCGCATACACCACCACCGGCAGCAGCGAAAACGCCGCCACCGCGTACAGAACCGCACGCTGCCGCAGTCTTAGCCGCAATGTCTCGACGCCCAGGCCGATGACAACGCAGGTCACGCAGTAGAACGGGATGAAGAACGCGTACCGATCCGAAACCGTGTAGCGAAATGCGAAAACGAAGAACAAGACCATCAGCGCCAGGATGATGTTGCGAAACGCCGAGGTCGGTCCCTTCTTGTGCAGTGCATACAGGCCCACCGCACACAGCAGCAGATTCGGCGTCGGGAAGTTGAGCAGCACGAACGCCAGATTCTCTCCGATGATCCGCCACGACAAGCTCGTATTGAGGACGTCCGCCTGCCAGCGATGCCCGAAGGCCGCCGAAGCCAGCGTACCAAGGACGTCGCCGCTGGCGACCATGTTCTTGACGATCAAATAGACAAACGGCAGCGCGCCAAGGACCCAGAACAGAACGAGAACGAGCAAGGGTTTCGCGCGGACCTTTTTCCTGACGAGCAATAGGGCGACGTAAGCTGCGTAGCAAAGCAAGGGAATAGAGGCGATCATGTGTACGGCAATCGCCAAACCGTTGAGCAGGGCCAATGCGTACAGCCAGCCGATGCGCCGGGTCCGCGTATATTGCAACAGGACGACCAGCTCGGCCGAAAACAGCGCCGTCCACAGCGTGTACGTCTCGGCGATGCTTGCATGACGCCAGAAGGTATGCGAAACCGCAAGCGTGACCGCCGCGATGACAGCGGGGAAGCTCTTTCCCAGCCACAGCCTCACCAACAGGAACACGTTCGCCACAGCGACCGCCGCGGCCAGTGCCGAGACGAGATTGACGCGGTGGCCGAACGCACCGAGCGGAACGAGCTTCGCGCCGATGGCGACGAGGTAATACAACGGGTGCGAGATCGCCAACCCGAGGAAGCCCTCGATATCGTGGTGCCATACGCGATACTGAATCAACCCGCTGTCCTGCCACAACGCCCCAGGCGCGCAGCTCAGGCCGTAGAGCAGCCCGGCGGCAACAAGCACCGCGACATACATGATGACGGCAGGTGGTGGTGTTCTCTGCATGATCTGCGTGGGCGTAGAGCCGACGATATGGATCCGCGAAGAGGCGTTCTAACACACGGTCACGACGAGCCCTTCGTCGCTGATGTCGTAATCGAAGAACCGGGCGCGGTCGTTGGGCGGGTCGCTTTCCAGCGTTTCCCGCACCGCGGCGGCATCGGCGGGCGACTTGCAGATCATCAGCATGAAGCCGCCGCCGCCGGCGCCGAGGAGCTTGGCGCCGTGGATGTGGGGCTCGACCCGCTTGAGAAGCGCCTCGATCTCGTCATTGCTGCTGTTCGGGTCCAGTCGCTTGTTGAGTCGCCAGGCCAGGTCGACGAGCCGGCCGAACCGCTCGATGTCCTTGCGGATGAACGCGTCCATGACGTCTCGTGCCACAGAACCAATGTGTTTCAAGGTCGCCAGGGTCGCGCGATCTCGATTCAGGTACCGCGCCACGACCTGCTGGAGAATGTTCTTGGCCAGACGCGTGATGCCCGTATAGAAGAGCAGCGTTTGACCGCCGTTGGCTTTCGGATCGAGGATATCCGCAGGGACGTAATGAATGTGGGCGTCCGGGACCATGCCCGGCGCGGTGACGATCATCTTGACGCCGTCCACCACACCGCCGATCTGGTCCTGCCAGCCGCCACCGGTGGTCAGCGCCTGTTCCAGACGCAGGACGCTGTGGAAAAGCTCGCGCTGGGATAGTTGCCTGCCCATCACGCGTCCGAGCGCCGCGACGATCACGGCGCCCATGATGCTGGAGGTCCCCAGGCCGCTGCCTTTCGGGATGGCCGCCAGTGTGGTCAACTCGATGCCGCCGCCGAAGGCCTCGAGAGCCTTCTTCAGACTCCTGCGCCGGCCCAGTCCGTTGGGCGAGACACCCGAGAGGACCAGGGCCGCCTTGGCCAGGGCGAAACTGCCGGTGGCCTTGCGATAGTCGAGCAGGTCCTCGAAGTTCCGGATTTCGATTCTCACACCGAGGTCGATCGAGCCGATGCGAATGACCGGCTCTTCGATCACGCGGACATAGGCTTGAATGGGGGGCTGGCCGTTCAGGTTGACCGCGGCGTTGGTCACGCAACCGCCCCACTCCAGCGAATACGGCGGTGTATCCGTCCAGCCGCCGCCCACGTCGAGCCGGGCCGGGGCGCGGGCCCAGACGATCTCGTCGCTGCGCAGCACGCTTTGGGCCGACCGGCTTTCTGCCGACGCACTGCCGACGATGGCCCGCTCCAAAGCCTCGAAGCCCACCGTCTGCGCCTGGCGGCACCATTGCTGTGGCTTGACTTTGCCCTCCAGGTCCAGACCCAACGCTGCGAGCCGGCGACGCGCCGCCGGTCCGAGCCTGTCGACGGCACCGCGTAAGGCCCGCGCCACGGGCTTTGGGTCCTCTTGCGCCAACTCCAGAAGCGCCGAGCCCAACGTATGAATGACGCGGGGGAAGACCAGCGCGGCCGTGGCGCCGTCCCGCCCGCTTTCGAAGCATCGAAGCGCCTGTTTGAGAATCTCGGTGGCCCATGTTTCCAGATCGTCGGCCTTGCGCAACAAATAGAACAGCTCGGCGGCGGAGAAATCGCCTTCCGGTCGGAACACACGTTGCAGAGCCTTCTGAATCACGCGGGCGCGAATGGCGGTGCGGCGTTCATAAAATCTCTCGTGATCGGCCAACGCCAAAATGTCTTTCAGGCTGTACCTCCGCGCCCCACACCAGGCGGCGCGCTCGGACTCGGACGCACGGGCCGGCTCGAGCATCCACCGCCACCGGAGATACTGCCCATGCTGCTCGACCGCCGGAAACAGTCGGGCGTTCCAAATCGTACGCTCCTTCGGCGGCACCTTGCGATCCCATACCGTCTCATCGTCGGCACCCACCGTCGCAAGCCACGCCCGCAAATCCGTTCCGCAAAACACCGCCCCCTCGTCCACCGGTTCCTTGAAGGTATCGTCGATGCCGTAGTACCGCACGAACCACACGCGCCGCGACCGCTTGTCGCGACCTTCGATCACATCGAGGCACATTCCGCTGGGCAGGGTCAGAGGCTCATCGACGTCCACGCCCACCACAACGTTGCTTCCGCCCAATTCCAACAGCGAGTCGATCCGGCAGCCTTCGACCCAACTGGCCGTGCCGCGTACGGTGCCGCCGGCCGTAATGTCGTTGTTGATATCCAGATACGTTTGCAGGTGCGAGATGCCCCGATCCTCCTGGAGCAGACGCGTGCCGCTGCTGATGATGGCGCCACTCGTGCCGAAATCGAAGAAGTCACAGCGTTTGAGCAGTTGCATGTGGAACGGGATCGCCGAGAGGCTCTCAAACAGCTCGGCCAGCATGGCTTCGGTCCACTTCGAGCCGCTTTCACGGGCGGATGCCGTGTAATGGTTCAGACTGGCCTGCTCGCCCAGCGCGCAGCAAACTTCGCGATAGAAGTCCAGGCCCCGTTGCATCACGGCCCGGCCCCGCTTGCCGGCAAGAACGAATCGTCCGTCTTTGTCGACCCGAGCGCCGAAGAGCCGCAGCAACTGCACCGCGGTGCCCGCATCGAACTGCATCACGCCGATGTCCAGGCACGCCTGCCCGTAGGGATTGACGGCGCCCCGGGCTCTCTGTCGCTCGACCGAGGGCTTCTGCAAATACAGCCTGACGCCGTCGTCGCCGGCGGGGCAAAACACCCCGTGCCGGCTCGCCTGCTCGGGCTGGGCGTAGCACGCCAATCCCGTTATGCCCCGGCCCGGGAACGTCACGTCGGCCGGATCGAACCGCAGCAGCACGTCGCCCGAGGCGATCACCACCTGTCCCCGGCCTCGCTCCGGCGCCGGCAACGCCAGGTAGATCGGCAACTGTCGGTCGAAAAGACTCAGGCAAACGGCGCCGTCGTTCTCGCCCGGGACGGGGACGAAGGCTTTGCCGCAAGGCCCGTAGGCCGGCAGACGCCGCGCGTCGCCGCCGGCATGAACGATCAGGATGCGAAGCTCGCCGAGCGCCTTTTCCCACAGCGCCGCCGAGCGAACGGCCCGCTCGCTCCCCAGCCGGCGTCGCAACAGTTCCAGCAGACAGTACAACGTACTTCCACCGCTACCGACGCGCTTGCCCTCGGGGTCGGCCACGACGATCGTCTCGCGAACGTCACTGAGCAGGCCCAGGTCGCGACGCAGCGACAACTGGTGCTCGTAGGCCCGCCCCTGCGCCTCGTTCGACGCCGTCACGATCAGGTAGTCCCACCGGCGCGTCCCGGTCTCCATTCGGCTCCCCATTCTGCTCAATCGCTCTTCGTTGTTCCGTTGAAGTGTTCGATGATGATCTGGAGCGTCTCATCGAGGTCGGTCTTCGGCTCCCAGCCGACGGTCTCTCTGATTCGCTCGATGCTGGGCAGGCGCCGCATCATATCCTCGATCGGCCGGCCATAGGCCTGCTCGTAAGAGATATGTTCCTTGCCGCCGGTGCTGCCGGTGATCTCGATGATCTTGTCGGCCAGCTCCTCGATGCTGATCTCCTGCACCGAGCCAACGTTGAAGACCTTGCCCGCCGCCTCGGCGGACTCCATCAGGGCGATGATCCCATCGAGCAGGTCCTCGACGTAGCAGAAGCAGCGGGTTTGCTGTCCCGATCCGTAGATTTGAATCGGCTCGTTCGCCAGGGCCCACTGTACGAATCGCGGCACGACCATGCCATAGCGCCCGGTTTGGCGCGGTCCGATCGTATTGAAGAACCGGGCGCCAACCACCTCCAGGCCGTACTGCTGGTAATAGGCCTGTCCCAGGAACTCGTCGATGGCCTTGCTGCACGCGTACGCCCAGCGCGAAAACGCGGTGCCGCCGAGCATAAAGTCGTCGTCCTCGCGGAAGGGCACGCTCTCGCTCTTGCCGTAGACCTCGCTGCTCGAGGCCAGCAAGGTCCTGCGCCCGAATTTGTTGGCCGCATCCAGCACGGTCTCGGTGCCGCCGATATTGGTCTCGATCGTGTGCACCGGGTCGTCGGCGATCAACTGCACCCCCACCGCCGCCGCTAAGTGGAAAACCACGTCGCACCGCGAAACCAGCATCTGCATCAACGTCGCGTCGCGAATATCGCCCCGCACGAACTCCAGCGTGGCGTATTGGCGAAACGTTTCGAGATTCTCGAGCCGGCCCGTGCTGAGATTATCGATGATGACGACCTCTTCGCCGTCCTTGAGCAAGCGCTCGGCCAGATGAGAGCCGATGAAGCCGGCGCCGCCGGTAATCAATGCTTTCATAATCGCCAGGTCCCAATCTCAAAGGGCAAATTGCCAGGAAATAACGCCTGTGAGCCAACGAGAGTAACCGATCCATCGGAGGCGGGCAACGCTGAATTTGCCTGCACTCCGTGCCCGTCGGCTGCGCCACAGGGCAACACGGCGGCAACGCCGCTCCTGTCGCTGAGCCTCGCTGCCGGTCGGCGCACCACGTCGGCGCCCCCTGCTCGCGCGCGAACGCTGCCGGCCGTAGAGAACCTCTTGTACCACCCTAAGTATCGGAAAATAAGGAAAATAGCTTTACCGCCGACCCGCGCGGCCGCTCCTCTCGACGGTGCCTGCACGCGTTTGATCCCGCCGCTGCAAATCCCCCCCGGCGCCGAGCCAACACGTTCGCAGGCAGCTCTTGCGCCGCTGTCTGATACCCGATTTCGCAAGTTCTGCAACCATACGGTAAGAGATTGCTTTCCCGGCGCGCCGGGACTGCTGGCAATGACATGCGTAAGGCAAGATGTGTCATTGCGAGCGGAGCGAAGCAATCTACAACCGCCCGACCTGCGAAACGCGGTGCTCGTTCCCGTCAATCCGACTCAAACCCCGTCCAGGCCTATCTGGCAATCCTTGACAGGCAGTTCTTATGGGACTGACGATGTAAGCCCCGCCGACACCGGCCCGCAGGCGAAAAACGGCTTGGATTCTACGTCTAAATGCGGTAAAATGGGGCAATTGGGAAAGCTGCAACAGGGGGTTTGTTTGCATAACCGATTTTCGAGCGCATTCTTGGGGATTTTTCTGGCCGCGGCGCTAAGTGGCTCGGCGCAGGCGGACCAGAGTCTATCGGCCCCAGAGCTTTTCGACAAGCTGCGGGGCATGTGGGTCGGCCAGCTCCTCGGCAACGCCGCAGGCAGAGCCACCGAGGGGACCTACAGCGGCGCCGCACCCGATCCGCGCGATTCCGTACCCTGGCAGATCAAGCAAATCTGGGACGCCGACGACGACACCGACGTCGAATACGTCGCCCTGCACACCCTCGAAACCTGCGGTTTCGACTGCAATTCGTACGAGATCGCCGAGCAATGGCTCGATCACGTCGGCCCGGGGGGCATCTACATCGCCAACAAACAGGCCTGGCGCCTGATGCTCGACGGGCATCTGCCGCCAGAAACGGGCAGCCGGAGCTACAACGAGCACTGGTATTCCATCGACGCCCAGATCTGCACCGAGTTTCTCGGCGCGGTCTCACCGGGCCTGCCGCAAACCGCCATGGACTTGGCCGGCAGATTCGGCGGCATCACCAACGCCGGCTTCGCCGTCCACGCCGCCCAGTTCTACGCCGGCATGTACGCCCGCGCCTTCTTCGAGCCCAACGTCGTGGACCTCGTGCTGACGGGCCTGGAGGATCTGCCCCGCAACAGCCGGACCTTCGAGGTCGTCTCCGATGTGCTCGACTGGTACCTTGAGGATGCATCGGACGGCGTTCTCGACTGGCGCGCCACCCGCCGGCGGCTCTACGACCGATACCAGGGCGCCGAGAGCTCGGGCCGCTATCACAACTGGGTCGAGTCCGCCATCAACACCGGCGCGACTGTCCTGGCGCTGCTCTACGGGCAAGGCGATTTCAAGCAAACCGTGCAGATCGCCGTCTTGGCCGGCTGGGACTGCGACTGCAATCCCGCCACGGCAGGCGGGCTGCTTGGCATCATCGACGGCTTCACCGGCCTGCCCGAAGACCTGACCGATCCGGCCCGCTGCGGCAACCTCTACCAGAACGTCGCCCGCCCGGGCCTTCCCGACCCCGGCGCCGAGTTGCCTCAACACGAAGCGATCACGACGATCGCGCTGCGTATGCTCGCGCTGGCGGAGAAGAACATCCTGCGAAACGACGGCAACTACACCCACACCGGTGTCTCACGACTTTACCACATCCCCGAGCCCAATGCCGCGACGGTCAAGCCCGACGCCAACGATCCTATCGGACCTGCCGGCCTCGTACGTGAGGCCCTGGCCGCCGGGATCGCGGTCACGCCCGAGGCTTCCGTATCGTCGCACAACGCCAATCACGACCGCTACAATCTCGACTCGATCATGGACGGGATCACCGACAACTCGTGCAACGGTCGCCGGCCGTACCATACGTACCTGTCCGATCCGGCGGCGAGGCCCGAGAAGGACTGGTACGCCCTGCTCTTCGACGCACCCGTCCGCTTTGACGCCGTGACGTTCTACGAGGGCGATATCCTCTGGGACAAGATCAACACCTACTACCGCCACGATGCGGCCCGGGGAGGCTGGTTCGAAGACCTCACGGTGCAGGTCCTGCGCCACGGGCAATGGTTCGAGCCGCCCGACGTACGAATCTCGCCCAACCCGGACCGCTTCCGGATGTACCAGGAGATCACGCTGAGCTTCCCGGAAACGGTCGGCGAGGGCGTGCGGATCATCGGGACCCCAGGCGGCACCGACCGCTTCACCACCATCCTCGAGCTCGAAGCGCAAGGGCGGCTCTATCACGGCCCACGCGTCGCCGAAGTCCGCGTAGGTGACGGCATGCAACCTCCCGCCGACGTGTTCTATCTCATTATCGAGTTCAGCGACCCGATCACCATTTCGGACGAAGATATCGCGCTGCTCGCGCTCACCGACGGCGGCGCGGTCGAGGTGGCCCCCACGATCACGTTCCAGACCGCTTCCGGCCGCTACGTCCTCCTGGCCTTCGCCGACTTTCTCCCCGCCGGGAACTACGAACTGCATCTGACCTGCCCGGCAATCACAGACGAATTCGACCTGCCCCTGATCGACGACGACACCCATCCCGACGACGACGCATACACCGCCCGGTTCGAAGTGGCCCCGTCGCTTTCCGGCGGGCAGCTCAGCCGTCCTTAAGCCGTGTTTCCTTCGCCCAGCGGGCCGGGTCGGTCTCGGCGCTCGCTTTCGTCTCGTCCGTATCTCTCAGGATGCCTTTGCGCCGCAGACCGCGCAGACAAGCCCGGCGGACTGCCTTGTACGGGCGGGCGATGAGCCGATGCACGCGTAAGAGCAAACCCACCCTTCTCGACAGCACGCGCTCGGCCTCGGTCAGCTCCGAAGGAAGGAGCCTGCGCTTGTGCTTGTACAAATGGTAGATGTCGTAGGCCTGGAGGCGCCGGCGCAGGGCGCGGGAGAGCCTTCGGGAGATGAGCAGTCGATCGGGGATGTAGGCGCACAGTTGGAAGTCGATGATGTGCGCCCGCCCGTCCTTGCCGAACAGGATGTTGCCCGGCTTGTGGAGATCGAAATGGACGAGCCCGCGTGCATGGATCTGTTGCAACACGGTCAGCAGCTTCTCGAAAAAATCGGCGGGCAGCTTGGGCTTCGCGTCCAGGCTCACCCCTTCGATATACTCGTAGATGTATACATTCGGGCGCAAACATTCCAGGAGATGAGGGACACCGTCAATGCCGGCGCACCGCTGCAAACGGCGCACTTCCTTGCGTGTCACGAGCCGCCCGGTCCAGCCTAAGGGCAGCAAACAGAAATGCGCGTGCCGACCGATTTTGCCGACGAGCTTTGCCGGGCCGGGCGCGCCCGAGGCCGCCTGGTAGAGACACGTCGCGGCCAGAAAGTCGTGCTTGAGCACCCGGGCGAGGCGATACGAGCGGCCCTGATACGTCAGCTCGGGCGGAGGTCCGTCCTTGCCGCACGCGTAAAAGCAGTCGCCGAACCAGCGCGCCGCCCGCGCCTTGAGCGCGCGCAAGGATCGTCCGGGCGCGGACGCTTCGCGTCGGCCGCCTTTCTCGACCTTGCAATCCTCTCGTGCTGAATGTTCGAACGTGGTGCTCTTCATGCCCTTGTCCATGCCGCAGCGCGCGGGCAACGCCCGGGGTTGCCCCGGTACGATGGTAGAACCTTGTCGCGCCGCTGGCAACGCCGAATCTGCGTTTTCTTTTGCACGACGCAAACACCGCCCGTCAGCAAAACGGTTAAGCCCGTCACGCAAACGGCCGATATCAAGAACACCGGGTGTCACGCGCACAATGTGACGCCCGCCGATGCGAACGAAAACCGAAATGATGGATTCTGCGGATATGAGAGTCGAACAAGCGCACATTGACGCGGACACGCCGGCGATGCACGAGTTTCCCGTCGAGGAGGTCGGGCCGATTACGTTATCGGGCCGGTTGCAGAGCTTTCGCTACGCCGCCCGCGGCGTGCGCCTGATGCTACGCTCGCAGCACAACGCCTGGCTGCACGCGGTCGCTTCGTGCGGCGTCCTGATCGTCGGCGGACTCTGTTGCCTCTCGGCCCAGGAATGGTGCTGGATCGTCCTGGCTATCATGTCGGTCTGGACCGCCGAGGCGCTCAACACCGCCCTGGAGTGTCTCGCCGACGTGGCCTCGCCCGAATTTCACCCGCTGGTCGGACGCGCCAAAGACGTCGCCGCCGGCGGCGTCCTGATCTCCGCCTGCGGTTCCATCGTCATCGGCCTGCTGGTCATCGGACCCCACCTGCTGCACGTCCTCGCCGGTCTGCTGTAACCCCCGCCGAGAAACACCCGTGGACGCTTGCGATTTGTCGTCCTGAACCGCGGGTGAAAAATCGGGTCCTCACATAAGAAGTCTCTACAAGTCCCGGCCCAGATCCTTCGCTGCGCTACGCTTCGTTCAGGATAACACACGGCGTATTATTGTCGCGCCGGAACCACGCTTCCTCTCATCGCCTGGGAAGTCTATAATGCGCTTGCCGAAATACACGACACACTTAGGGAGGACAAGAGAATGGTTCAGGCTCTCAACACGTCGCGACAATCCACACACACGTTCCGCTGCGGCGGCGGCGCCTTCGCCCCGACATGCGTGCTGCTTCTGGCATTTCTGTTGCCGTCGGTCTGCATGACGGCGTCAGTCGCCGGGGCGGAGGGGGATTCGCCGCCTCCGCTGAACCGCTTGCCGCGCATGGTCCAGGAGTACTTCGTCGCCCAGGTCCGCGCCGCCGAAGAGCGGGCCGATCGCAACCGGGCGGCGGTGCGCGATCGCCGCGACGCCGAGGCCTACGTGCGCAACGTGCAGGCGAAGATCCGGCGCAGCTTCGGCCCCAATCCGACGAAGACGCCGCTGCGGCCGCGCGTCACCGGCGTCGTCGAGCGCGATCGATACAAAATCGAAAAGCTCATCTTCGAGAGCCGCCCCGGTTTCCTGGTCACGGGCAACCTCTACGTTCCCAAAGGCCGGGACTTCCCGCTACCCGGCGTGGTCGGCACGTGCGGCCATTCCTCCAACGGCAAGGCCTCCGAGTTCTACCAGGCCTACGCCCAGGGCCTGGCACGCCAGGGGTACGTCGTGCTCATCTACGACCCGATCAGCCAGGGCGAGCGGCTCCAGTATCCCAACGAACAGCTCAAATCGCGCATCGGCGTCGGCGTTCGCGAGCACCTCTACGCCGGCAACCAACAGTTCCTCGTCGGCGAGTTCTTAGGCTCCTGGCGCGCCTGGGACGGCATCCGCGCCCTGGACTACCTGCTCACGCGTGAGGAAGTGGACCCCGAGCAGATCGGCGTCACCGGCAACTCCGGCGGCGGAACGATGACCACGTGGCTCTGCGGCCTCGAGCAGCGCTGGGCCATGGGCGCGCCGAGCTGCTTTGTCACCACCTTCCGGCGCAACTGCGAAAACGAGCTGCCCGCCGACACCGAGCAATGTCCCCCGCAGGCGTTGGCTTTGGGCCTGGACCACTGCGATTTCCTCGCGGCCCTGGCGCCCAAGCCCGTCATTATTTTAGCCAAGGAGAAGGACTACTTCGATGCCCGCGGGGCCGAGCAGGCCTACGAGCGTCTGCGCCGCCTCTACGGGCTCTTGGGGGCCGAGGAGAACATCGCCCTGTTCATCGGGCCGGGCTACCACGGCTACTCCCAGGAAAATCGCGAGGCCATGTACCGCTGGTTCAATCGCACCACCGGCGTCTCCGATGCGCGCACCGAGCCCGAAATCACCATCGAGAAGGACGAGACGCTCTGGTGCACGCCGAAAGGCCAGGTCTGCGAGCTCGATTCCAAACGCATCTACTCCTTTACGGCCGAGAAATCCCGGGACCTGGCCCGACAGAGACCGAAGAATCTCACACCAGCCCAACTGCGCCGGCGCGTCCGCGACGTCCTGCGACTGCCCGAGGCCGACGAGGCGGCGCCGTATTACCGGGTGCTGCGCAACCGAAGGGGGCGAGGCTACCCGCTGCCGCACTGGACCACCTACCTCGTCGAAACCGAGCCGGGCATCCAGGCGGTTGTGTACCGCCTTGGCCCCGATCGCTTGACGTCGCGACCCCACGCTGATATCGGACGCGCCGTGCTCTACGTCGCGCATTTCTCCAGCGACGCGGAGCTGCGCGAGGAACCGTGGCTGGCCGAGCTGGCCCGTTCCGAGCCCAAGGCGGCCTTCTACACCGTGGATGTGCGCGGGGTGGGGGAATCGCGTCCGAACACCTGCGGCGAGAATTCCTTCTTCGATCCGTACGGCTGCGACTATTTCTACGCCATCCACGCGATCATGCTCGACCGGCCCTACGTCGGCCAGAAAACACACGACGTCCTCCGCGTCCTGCAGTGGCTCAAAAGCATCGGACATGATGAGATTCATCTCGTCGGAAAAGGCTGGGGCGCCCTGCCGGCGACGTTTGCCGCCGTGCTCGACGACAACGTCAGGCAAGTGACGCTGAAAAATGCCCTCACCGCGTATGCCGATATCGCCGAGTCGACGGACTATAAATGGCCCCTCGCGACGCTCTTGCCCAACGTCCTTTCGTCCTTCGACCTGCCCGACTGCTACCGGGCCTTGAAAGAGAAGGCCCTGCGCCGGATTGAGCCGTGGGGACCGCTGGCCAAACCGGTCGAATGAGAAGGGCAAACAATACAACGCCAGAAACGCCATACGAAAAAGGGAGACATGGGAATGATGACGTACGCCTTTTCATCACCCTGTCTCCCCGTTGCGCAGTGCCTCTATTACAGTCCATTGTAAGAAGTAGGTTGCACTGGCAACATGACACCTTGCCTACCCTGGATCGAGCGTCTTTGCAATACGTATAAATACGTATTTCCCCCAATTTTCCGGAGAGAAATCCTGGACAGACGTCTTTGCTGTAATGTAAACTTACTCTTTATAGGACGCTCCAGGCTCATGGAGGATGGGTGAGCGTCGCTTGGGGCGGCAGGTTTGATGAACCGGATAACTCTGTAGGAGGTAGAGTTATGGCCGTTCGACCGTGCCGTGTGAATGCTGACCGGAAATTGGGGCTTGCGAATTCCTGCCGGCCGGGCCCATCCTCAATCGGCCATCCGAAATCTCCGCTGAAGACCGTGACTTCTTCCGTTCTGCCTGTTGCCTTCTGCGTCTTGAGCTGCCTGGGCTGCCGTTCGGAGAGCAAGTGCGGCGACCTCTGGGACTCACCGACGATCAAGGGGACGCGTGCCCTGGTGGTGGTTCCGGCCGGAGAGCTGAAGATCCTGCGCATCGACGGACGAAACGCGCGCCCGTACCAGATCTCGCAAACCCACGGGCAGCGTGAGTACCTCATTCCCGCCGGCCAGCACACAATCACGGCGGTGTTTCGCTTCGCGGCTCCTGTCACTAACGGCCTGCTCGGCGAGGTCCGGGGCCATCCGCTCCGGCTCAAGCATTTCTTCCACGCCGGACGCCAGTATGCCGCCCTCTACCGGATACATCCCTACGAGAGACCCGAGGCGCGCTGGTTCCTCGAAGCGGTCGCGATGACGATCTTTACGCCGGTGGACTACTGGTGGTCGATGGACATCGTGGACCTGGCCCGGGCCGGCGCCGAGATTCGGCGCTCGGGTCCCTGCCCGGAAGCGACCACCGCCGATGTCGAGGCGGACCTGCGCGACCGCCTCACGGCCTATCACGGCGATTTGGCCGAGACCGTCGCGACGATCCTCGCCCAACAAGAGGACATCGAACCACAAGTCAGCTACGCCTCCCAGCACCGGTGAAATACCGCCGTCGTCGACGGATTCGAGCCCGGCCCGTACAACCCCTACCATCGGTATGATCTCGGCTCTCTCGGCTCGATTGCGAGCGTTCAAGCCGGATGTTTGGCAAAATAGCGACCTATACCCTTTGCTACCGAGGGCCGTTCTGTTAAAATAGGCAATATGTAATTCTATGGGGGTTTTTGGCATGGTGATGAGAAGTTTTCCGGAGGAGGGTACGATGGACAAAGCCAGTCTGGAAGGCGCGCTGAACGATCTGGTGAAGCAATTTGGAGACAGCGCCGACCCAAGTCACCGGAAACTGGCCGATCTGGCCAAACAGGCAGAGAACAAGCACAAACAGCTTCAAAAGAGCATCGACAAACTTCAGGATTTGCTGGACTATCTCCGGGTCTGCATCAAGTATCAGACGTTCGATCTGGAAGCGACCCGGCGGGAGAACCAGTATCTCCGCAAGCTCCTTGAGGAGAGCAGCCGCGGCGAGGGCGAATAGCCTGCGTCGAAGCCGTGGAAACGGATGCTCAAACACCGCCCCGCCGGCGCGAGGAGGGCGTGTTTCGGGCGATTTCGTCCTTCCAGTCCGGCCGAGAACGCCATTGCCACACCGGCGACGAAGACGAAAAGCGGGGCTACGGCTGATTTGCCATCATTTTTAACATTCGCGAAACACTCTTGCACACAAGGGTTTACGCTTTTGCCGGCATCAGGGGGAAAGTTCACGGGCGATTTTGCCGATACCTACAGTGTCACGGGAATTGGCCTGTGGGCCCGATGAACACAGGACCCTTTTGCGTCATATAACTATGGATGATACGATGCAGAGATCGCTGAGCGGATGCAACACGATGGCGTGAACGCTGTGCATTGACAAGGCAGTGCAAGTACCATAAGGTAGCGTAGAGCAAGGAGTTTGGGCGATTATTGGGCCCCGGCAAGTCATCAATACTATCTATTCTTGGAACTGGACGTAAGAAAAGATGTTTGAACGCTTTACAGATCGAGCCCGAAAGGTGATGGCGCTGGCCAATCAAGAGGCCCAGCGTTTCAATCACGAATACATCGGAACCGAGCACATCCTGCTGGGTCTGGTGAAAGAAGGCAGCGGTGTCGGCGCGACCGTGCTGAAGAATCTGGACGTGGATATCAAGAAGCTGCGTCTGGAGATCGAGAAGCTGGTCAAAAGCGGGCCGGACATGGTTACCATGGGCAAGCTGCCCCAAACGCCGCGCGCCAAAAAGGTGATCGAGTACGCCATCGAAGAGGCACGCTCGCTCAACCACAACTACGTCGGGACCGAGCACATCCTGCTCGGGCTGCTCCGCGAGAACGACGGGATCGCCGCACAGGTCCTGATGAATCTCGGGCTCAAACTCGAGGACGTTCGTCAGGAGGTGCTGAATCTGCTCGGCGCCGGCGTCGAGGACGCGCCCGGCGACCTCGGGCTGAAAATGGGGCCCGCCACCGGACGCAAACCCAAGAGCAAGACGCCGGCCCTGGACAGTTTCGGCCGGGACGTTACGCAGTTGGCGGCCAACGGCGAGCTTGATCCCGTCATCGGACGCAAGCGCGAAATCGAGCGGCTGATCCAGATTCTCTGCCGCCGCACCAAGAACAATCCCGTGCTGCTCGGCGAGGCCGGCGTCGGCAAGACCGCCATCGTGGAGGGACTGAGCCAGCAAATCATCAACAAGCAGGTCCCCGAGATTCTCAAGGACAAGCGGATCGTAGGTCTGGACCTGGCGATGATGGTGGCCGGCACGAAGTACCGCGGCCAGTTTGAGGAACGCATCAAGGCCGTCATCAACGAGGTCCGCCGCGCCGCCAACGTCATTCTGTTCATCGATGAGCTCCACACGCTCGTCGGCGCCGGCGGCGCCGAAGGCGCGATCGACGCCTCGAACGTTCTCAAGCCCGCCCTGGCGCGAGGCGAAGTGCAGTGCATCGGGGCCACCACCCTCGACGAATACCGCAAGTACATCGAAAAAGACGGCGCCCTGGAGCGCCGCTTCCAGACGATCATCGTCGAGCCGCCCTCGAAAGACGAGACGGTGGAAATCTTGCGCGGCTTGCAGGATCGCTACGAGGCGCACCACCGGGTCCGCTTTACCGACGAAGCGCTTTTCCAGGCGGTGGAATTCTCGACCCGGTACATCACGGGTCGCTGCCTGCCGGACAAGGCCATCGACGTGGTGGACGAATCGGGCGCCCGGGTCCGGCTCAAGAACATGACGCCGCCGCCGGATTTGACCAAGCTCGAATCGCGTATCGAGCAGTTGCAGCGTGACAAAGACGAAGCCGTGCGCGGCGCCGACTACGAACGGGCCGCGTCTCTGCGGGATGAAGCCCAGCGGCTGCTCGAAGAAAAAACGCAGATGCACAAAGACTGGTACGAGCAGAACAAGGAGGCGACCGGCGTGGTCGATACCGAGATCATCGCCGAGGTCGTCAGCAACATGACGGGCGTGCCGCTGACGCGACTGGAGAAGAAAGAGACGCAGCGGCTGCTCGAGCTCGAAGCCGAGCTGCACAAGACCGTCGTCTCGCAGGACGAGGCGATCACGGCGGTGGCCAAGGCCGTGCGGCGCAGCCGTAGCGGCATGAAAGACCCGAACCGACCCATGGGCTGCTTCATCTTCCTCGGGCCCAGCGGCGTCGGCAAAACCCTGCTCGCCCAGGCGCTGGCCGAGTTCATGTTCAGCGACCGCAACGCCCTGATCCGGCTCGACATGAGCGAGTTCATGGAGAAGCACAACGTCAGCCGGCTCGTCGGCGCCCCTCCGGGATACGTCGGCTACGAAGAAGGCGGCCAGCTCACCGAGCGCATCCGCCGGCGGCCGTATTCGGTGCTCCTGCTCGACGAGATCGAGAAGGCCCACCCGGACGTGTACAACATGCTGCTGCAGATCATGGACGAAGGCCGGCTCACCGACAGCTTCGGCCGTCGCATCGACTTCAAGAACGTCGTGCTGATCATGACCAGCAACATCGGCGCCGAGCTGATCAAGAACCAGAGCGGCTTCGGCTTCGGCAAGAAGACGCCCGAATCCAACTATGAGAAGATGAAGGACGTCCTGCAGAAAGAGGTGGAGCGTCACTTCCGGCCGGAATTTCTCAACCGCGTCGACGATACGATCGTCTTTAGGCCGCTATCGCGGGAGAATCTCCAGATCATCGTCGACTACGAGCTGAACAAGGTCTTCAAGCGGCTCACCGAGCACGGGCTCAAGCTCGACCTGACCGACCGGGCCAAGGAATTCCTGATCGACAAGGGATACAATCCCGAGTTCGGCGCGCGGCCCCTGCGGCGGGCCATCGAGCACTACATCGAGGACCCGCTCTCCGAGGCCGTCCTGGCCGGGGAGTTCAAGGGCAAAAACCTCATCAAGATCGATGTTCAGGACGAGGAGCATCTCAAGTTCGAGGGCGAGCAGATCGAAGAGCCCGAAGAAGAAAAATCCAAAGAGGAAAAAGTCGTCCAACCGCAATAGAACGCGACAAAACATACCCCCCCCAAAAAACCACGGGCCGTGTAGTCACCCAACATGACGCACGGCCTATTTTCTTCCCCCCCGTCAAAGCCCCAAGACCCCATGGGCGCAGGTCTACCCAACGTGATCCGCCGCGTCCCCAAGTACCGGGCCTGTCCGCGTGCCACTACGCGCTGGCCTTTCTGTTCCGCTCGTATTTGGCGATCATGTCGCGTACCGCCGGAACCAACTCCTTGGGAATCTCCACCACAGCCAAGCCCTCATCCTCAAACGCGGCCTCATCCTCAGCCACGCTCTCTTCTTCTGTCTGCTGCTCGTAATGGGCAATCACACGTCGAACTCGATCTTCATCCCAGCCTGAAGGATAGTTGCTTTTTTCCATCATAGTCCTCTCATGCGGCTGCGGCCGCATCTATTGGACCGCATCTGTTATTCTATCGTCTGATGTGAGCTGATAAAAGCGAAAACGGCCCCTGTGTCAGGTGGGTGTGGCTTGTCCCGCTTATCGGTGGTGCCCGGGCCGTAGCGAGCGCCGATCCGCCCTTTCGGCTTGCAATCGGCCCGGTCCCGTGTAGATTCATCCCGGTACAACGACTTTGACGTATCGTCTCTGCGACGGCCGCAACCGGATGGCTCGCGCCTCGGTGCCTCGCCGACGAAGACGGAGTCCTTCCCGGTATCTCTTCCGGGGCCGCGCTGCAGTTGCCAGGTGAGTTCGCAAGATCAATGACAGACATCCGCATCGAACGTCTGGAGCGCAGTCGCTTGCGGGAGGCTCGCAAGCTGGTGTGGCGCTGTTTCCCCTGACAGACTCCTCTCGAGCGCCTCAGTTTCTGGGCGATAGCGAATCGCGATTCTCCGATCATGCGCCGCATGATGGCGTGGGAATGAAGCGGCGGCGCAGGTCCTTTACGAAAGCCGGGGACTGGAAATCGTGGCCAGGAAGTGGCGTCTGTTCTATACTGTCATCTATCGTGAGCTGCGGCTCGATCCGCCTGCGTAGTCGAGGGACGGACGCGCTGTGCGGAAACTATGAACAACCGGTTTGAAAGGCGAAAACCATGAAGCATCATATCGCTCTTGTCGCAGCCATTGTCGCCGCGCTCTTCGTGACTGGATGCAACAACACTCGGAAATACAAGTTCGAGTACAAAACGGATCAGCGACATGTCACAATCACAACCGAACCGTCGGGGGCGTCGGTGTACCAGGTCAGCTTCCTTGACAATTCATCGATCTCGTTGGGGAAGACGCCCCTCCATCAAGTTCCCGTGGTGGTCCTGACGTGGGCGAAATTCAAAAAGGCCTCGCCGGCAAGAGTCAACGCCGTTCACAAGCAGCTCAACAGTGTGGTCGTGCGGATCGAAAAGGAGGGCTACGAACCCTACAGCGGCCCGCTGAGAACCGATCCCAACTTGGCCGTAGAACACCACATCCAACTGAGACGCCAAGGGCAATGACGATTCGAGACAGCCGCTCATTCTGGAAACCGGCGCCACGAATTGACCGGTAGCTCTCCCGGTGTTTCCTGCGAAAGGTGTTGATGATGTCGATCGGATGCCAGGTGATACACATGCCAAGGCTGTTCGTGTGCGTGTCGGTATTGGGAATACTTTGCTCTTGCCTTGTGGGATGCACGGCCGGCGCGCCGATTGCGGCCGGCAGGGCGCCGTCGAACGGCCTGATCGCTTTTGCCGATGCGCCCGGCCGCAGACCGGGGCCCCGGGCAAACCAATACGCGCAGATCTATACGATCACACCGGATGGCGGAAACAGAAAGCAACTCACAACGGGTGAGTCGGGGAACTTCTTTCCGGCATGGTCACCGAGTGGAAAACAGTTGGCATTCACCTCCATTCGAAATCAGAGGCACGAAATCTGGATTGTCGATTCCGACGGAAAGAACGAGCGGTTCATCACGTCGGGGTTGCTGCCGGCCTGGTCGCCCGACGGGAAGCAACTGGCCATCACGCGACCCCAGGCAAACGGCCGCCGCCAGATATGGATCGTCGGCGCCGATGGAAAAGGCGAGCGGCAGCTCACGTCGGAAGGCTTGAACCATTGCCCCAGCTTCTCGCCGCAGGGCGATAAGATCGCCTACTGGTCGGGAGATGCCCGAGGATTCGGGCAGGTTTGGCTTATGAACAGCGACGGCACGCAGAAGCGCCCGTTAACCCGTCCCCGCAAGAATGAATACAGTCCAGACGGCAGCAGCGCGAACGCCCCCGCCTGGCTCTTTAGCAACCGAATCACCTACTGGTCTGGTATCGAACATCGGTACGGCCAGGTCTGGACCATGAACGCCGACGGCAGCGACCCGAAGCCATTGACGGACGAACCGGCGCCGGCTTCCAGTGACAATCCGACCTGGTCGCCCGATGGCAAGAAAATCCTCTTCGATACACAGCGTCGCAGGCGTCCCGAGATTTGGGTGATGAATGCCGACGGCTCCGATCAGCGCGTGCTGCTTTCCGACCTCACGGTGATTCCCATGCGCACTTCGTGGCAGCCGGTGTTTTCCGTTGCGTCGCCCGACAAGCCGAAGTCCAACGACGCCAGGTAGCCGCGCCCGATCCGCGACGTCACAGGGCTCAATAGAGTGACAGGGACATCACAATGAGTATTGAAGTATTGGGGATTTCCGGGAGCCCGATAGAAAACAGCAACACGGACCGGCTGATTCAAGCCATGTTGGAGGCGACCGAACGAGAATACGAATTTGTGAAGCTCAGCCGCATCATCGTCCGACCCTGCTTTGCCTGCAAACGGTGTGTGCCGGACAACATCTGCAAGGTGAAGGATGATTTTCCCGAGCTGGCCGAGAAGATCAAGAAGGCCCGGGCATTGATTATTGGCGCCTATACTCCCTATAAGCAGATAGACGGCTTCACGAAAGCGCTGCTGGAGAGATTCTGGTCGCTTCGACACGTGCACAACCTGCTCAGGGACAAACTGTGTGCGACGGTCCTAACCTACCTGACGTCCGAGGCCGCGGACCGTATCAATCGATCGTTGGCCGTAGAGTTGGAGCAGATGGAACGCATGGAGCTTGTCGGACAGGTGCTGGTCAAGGGCAACCTTACCTGCCTGACCTGCGGCGTGGGAGATGAATGTGAGATGAGTGGAATCAAGAGGCGATACGGACCGGACGCCCGGTCTGGCGATGTCCCATACGCGCCGGTGGAGGAGCAGAAAGACGTGTGGGACGAAGCGGTGAGAATCGGTCGTCTCATCGGCGAGCGCATACGAACGACCGGTAGGAACTAAAACACCGCGTAACCCGCGCGTGAACTCGGACGTGTCTTCCGCGGCACACCCGTTGCGCCGGTGATGCGAAGTGCTACGTCATTGAAGAAAGATCGTGGACCCTATGTCACTGAAGAAGAAGATCGTCTCACTGGCCTCCTCTCAAGGGGCCAATCTCGTCGGGGTGGCCCGCCCGAGCGTTTGGGCCGACTACCTCGAGGAAGTCCGTGACCGCCTGCGGGAGACAGGGGCCACCGGAGAGGACTACATGCTCTGCGAAGACGCCATGACGTTCTTCGAGAAGTTGTCCGATGTGCAGCGCACGCTTGCTTCGGCGAAGTCGATTGTCATTCTGGGCGTGTATTCGTTTGACGAGGAAGGGGATTACGGCGCAACGAGACAGAAGTTGCAAGGCAAGACGGCGCGAACCTATGCGTACTATCCCGTGGTTCGACAGATTGCCGAACGCGTCGCGGCGTTCCTTGCCGAGGCCGGCTACCAGGTGATTCAGGGCCAGCACATTCCCCTGAAGCATGTAGCCAGTGAGATCGGCCTGGGAACCTACGGCTGGAACGGCCTGCTGCTGACCCGAGACTTCGGCTCCTGCGTGGCACTGCGCGCGGTCGTCACGGACGCGGAACTGGAGCCGGACACGTTCGAGCCTCCGGCGCCTCCGTGCCAGGACTGCGGACGGTGCGTGAAAGCCTGCCCGACCGGCGCGCTCTACGCCCCCGGCAAAGTCAACCCGGCCCTGTGCATCAATCCCCTGACGCGTAAGACCGACGACGTTCCGCAAAACTTGCGCCGGAAAATGGGCAACTGGGTCTGCGGCTGCGATATCTGCCAGGACGTCTGCCCGATGAATCGCCGCCTCAAACCGCGCGTGCCGGACCGGCGCGCAGGATTCGACCCGGCCCACCACGCCAGCCACCAGACGTTAGGCGGATTGACGAGATGCCCGCCGCTCGGGGCCCTGCTGGACAATGGCCGCATGCCCGTGATGCAAAGAAACGCCGTCATCGCATTAGCCAATATCGGCACCGCCGAGGCGATGGACATTCTCCGCCACTACAAGGACAGGGAGGCGGGAGAGCTCGGCCGATACGTTCCGTGGGCAATCGAGCGAATTGCACAGAGGGAAGGATGAACTCATGATGACGCGAACCGCCTTTGAAATCGACTGCAACCCGGTGATCCCGGAATGTGGCTTCGCCTGCCCCAAATGTATCAAGGAGATCGAAACCACACTCGCCGGCACTGATGGCGTCACCAAGGTGGTCATGGGAGAAGGGGCCGAAGAAGGAAAGGTCATCGTCGAACACGATCCGGCGGCGGCGACGGTCGACCAACTGCTGGCGGCATTGCGAAGATTGCCCTCGTTCTACAAAGGCTTCTTCATACCCACTGCAATTCCATCATAACAAGCATGCACGCCGGCCTCTCTTTTCCACTTGCCATCTCTCCCTCGTGCCGTGTAGATTCATCCCGGTGGAATGACTTTGACGTATTGTTTCTCTGACGGCGGCAGCCGTCCGCCCGACGGCCTTTGAGCGCAGGGTCTCGGCGCGTCACAGGCATACGATGCATTGTTCGCAGGAGGACTGCATATGTATTACTACTGGATACCCATCGCGATTCTCTTCCTCGCTGCCATAGCCGGCGACACCAGCACTTGGTCGCCCTTCCAGTCGGATCAGGTCAGCGAAATCTGTTCGCACATGACCAAGACGGAGCGCCGGGCAGCCGTCAAAAGAGGCGCCGTGTGGGGCCTGCTGATCGGCCTGGTTCCGGGAATAACGGCACTGATTCTGGGAATCGTGGTCTTCCGGTCGGCCCTCGTGGTCGTGACTATCTGCTTTCTCCTGTTGCCCCTGGTCGCTCTCGCGCTGCATAAGAAATGGCTCCCCCATGTGGTGCGATCGCAGCAACACTTCCTCGCCTCCACCGAATGGGCCCAAAGCCAGGGCATCAGAGCAAACAACATCCAACTGTACCGTTGGCAAAAATGACGCGCAAACGCGAACAAGCGGTCGCCGTCGGCCTTCGCCGGGCAGCGTATCCGACGAAGGCTCCGCGCAGGGTGGGTTCTTGACCCACACGGTCCCCGGGCAAAGTCAATCCGAGAGCCAATGGCACGACCCGCCCGTTTTGTGTAAGATGTCATCCCTTGCCAGAGTGGGCCGTCTCTGGTTTCATTCTGGTTTCATCGAAATCTGTGAATCGTTCGAACGTGAGGAGTAAGTAGCATGGCAACTGGTAAACGGACAACCCGCCGGAGCTTTCTGAAGACGGCCTCGGCGCTCATGGTACCGGCGATCGTGCCGGCCTCGGCCCTGGGACGGGACAACCGCCCGGCCCCCAGCGAACGCGTGATCGTCGGTTGCATCGGTCTGGGCGGCCAGGGCGACCGCGACATGATGGGATTGCTCGGTGACGAGCGCGTCCAGGTCGTGGCGTTGTGCGACTGTGACCGGGGCAGCACCCACTACGAACGCGGCTGGCACCGCGGGCTCGCGCCGGCCCGGGCCAAAGTCGAGCAGCGCTACGCCACCGACAAACGCGCCGGGACCCACAAGGGCCTCTTCACCACGGGCGATTTTCGCGAGCTGCTGGCACGCGCCGATATCGACGCGGTGACCTGCTCGACCCCCGACCACTGGCACGCCGCCGTTGTCGTGGCCGCGGCGCGGGCAGGCAAGGACATCTACTGCCAGAAGCCGATGAGCCTGACCATCGCCGACGGCCGGGCCATGGTTGAGGCGGTCCAGCGTTACAACCGGGTCTTTCAGTGCGGCAGCCAGCGCCGCTCGGAAAGCCGGTGCCGACACGCCTGCGAACTGGTCCGCAACGGTCGCATCGGTCGCCTCCAAACCGTTCACGTGGGCCTGCCGGGCGGGCATAGCAACCCGCGACAAGGCCGCTCCGCAGCCGTCATGCCGGTGCCCGAAGAGCTGGACTATCAGACGTGGCTGGGCCCGGCCCCGGACGCCCCCTACACCCTGGATCGCTGTCACTGGACCTTCCGCTGGAACCTGGACTATTCCGGCGGCCAGCTCACCGACTGGGGCGCCCACTTCCTCGACATGGCCCACTGGGGCATGGGCACCGAGCTGACCGGCCCGGTTGAAATCGAAGGCCGGGGCACATTCCCCCCGTCGGCCGACCTCTGGAACACGCCCACGAGTTTCCACATTGAGACTCGGTATGCCGATGGCGTCCGGATGATCATCTCCAACAAAGGCGGCGGCGTGCGATTCGTCGGAACCGAAGGCCAGGTCACGCTCGGCGGGTCCGAGCCGAAATCCATCTGGCAGTCGAGCATCGGCTCCGACGAGATCCATCTCTACCAGAGCGACAACCACTACCGGAACTTCGTCGATTGTGTGATCAGCCGGCGGCGGACCGCCGCCCCCGCAGAGGTGGCCCATCGCTCCATCACGCCGGCCCATCTCGGCCAGATCGCCATGATTCTGGGCCGCAAGCTCGCGTGGGACCCGAAGAAAGAGGAGTTCGTCGCAGACGAGCGCGCCAACGCCCTGCGCCGCCGAGCCTACCGCGCCCCCTGGCGCACCTGATCCGACCGAAAACGCGACGCCTGCGCACCGACTCCCGAAAAAAGGAAAGGGGAGCAAAAGGGGTCAGGCTTTGGATTTAGGGGTTGAGGCGCGATAAGGGCTGTACGGGGTCGGCTCTTGACTGGACTTTTGCAGAATGGGAATTGGTCTACCTTTAGGGAGGAAGAATCTTCTTGTCGATTTTTCCTTCCTATAACGCAAGAGCTTTGGCAATCAATATTCAAGTCCCGTCTTCAAGGCAATCACACCAACGATTTCCTTGAAGAACATACGCCTCATCTCCATTTTGCCAAACTCCTCCCCTTACGACAGCAGTTTGGCCTCGTTGTCAAACGACATTCACGCACAAAGGCAAATCCCAAAGCCGGCCCCCCAATTGTGATCTTACGTACCCCTGAAGGTCCCAACCCAAGAAATATCTTGGTTTTTGCTTGCAACCTCTACAACTGTCAAGTATTCGTGGCAGTGTTAGAGCCCGAGGAGATTATCGTGGCCCCACAGGACCCTGAGTTAACGAAGGGCGAATGGGAGATGATCCAGGCGGTTTGAGCCCATCGACCCTGCACGGCACCGACGGCCCGGGAAAAGTTGGAAGCACGGAAGAGTTGAGGCCCGTCACGGACGCCATACAGAATTCAGGGCCCAAATGGGAAAGGTACCCCGGATTTCTCCCCGCATCTCCAAGACGTTAGGAGATTGGAAGAATGAACGAGGCGAAAGTGGTTTGCGGTGGAAGAGGACGAGTTCCTGTATTTCTACTGGCATTGGTGTCGCTGGCCTTCAGCGGTTGCACGAGCATCCAGACCGCGGCGCGCCGAGGCGATCGCAGGGCGGTCGAGCGGCAACTGGCGTTGGGAGTGAACGTGAACAGCCATCACTTCTGGACGTCGGAGACCGCTTTGATCGAGGCGGCCTCTCACGGGCATATGGAAATCGTCAAACTGCTTGTCGATCGCGGGGCGGATGTCAATATGAAGGGTGAGGCCTGGTATGGCCCGCTTCATGCCGCATCCGCCGGCGGCTATGTGGAGATCGTGGAATTGCTCCTGGATCACGGCGCTGACGTCAACATCTTCCACCACGATAAGCCCCTTCACTATGCTGCGAAGAACGGGCATATCAGGGTTGCCGAAATACTGCTGGCTCGTGGTGCGAACGTGAATGCCAGGGGAATGGACGAATCGACGCCCCTCGGAAGCGCAGTCGCACATCGCCGGAAAGAAATGGCCGAGTACCTGCTATCCAAAGGAGCGGATGTCAATGCCCGAGCGAACTATGGTCGCACGGCCCTTTTCACGTGCTATGCAAACGACGATGTGGAGATGGGTCGATTGCTATTGCAGCACGGGGCGGATGCGACACTTGAGTGTAATGGACGCAACATCTCGCCGGCCTTTCTTGAGCGACTGCGCAGATGACGTCCTGTGATACCGCACCGTGAGAGACGGGCATCGCAGGATGGGCAGAGTCTGCCCATGCGCGTGGATCCTGAGTTCGTACGTAGTCAGACACCGCAAAGGGTGACCGCCCCAATAGGCCACCTGTGGCGGAAGCTGCCCCGAATCTCAAACGATCGCAAAAAGAGGTGTTGCAACAATGGGCCGACGTCGGATCCCTCATATGATCGTTGTGATCTTCGCGCTCCGTTTCTCGGCCGTTGTCGGGGGTAGTGACACACAGACTCCCGCGAAACTCTCTCCCGAACAGCTCGGGGAAGACACGGCTTTTCTGTTTGAACAGTTGGAGACTGTACATCCTGATACTCTCGCACATGCATCCGAGCAACGTTACGCGAAGATACAAAGCTATCTGCGCGAACAGTGCAGGCAGCCGCTGACACTCCAGGAATTCTACGATAAGATCCGGGTTGCCCTTGACCACCTTGAGGAAGGCCACACCTTTGTCCATCCTCCCCTGGCAAGCACCCCGAGACAGCAGAGGGAATCGGCCCGGGCACAACTCGATCGGGCCCTGGCGACCGACAGCGTGAGCCGGAATTCGTATGCGTTGCTGCAGAACCCTCAAGTCTGCATCCTCCGGTATAGCGCTTGCGGCCTGCCGCGAGAGCTGCCCCAGTACGAAGCGTTCTTTGCCAGAATGTTCGCCGAGATGCGGAGCAAAGGAACTCGCGGTTTGATCGTCGACGTAAGAGGAAACGGCGGAGGCTTCTCGGGTACGAATGAGGCATTGATCCGCCACTTTGCACGTGCACCCTTCCGACAGTTTGAGAAAATCAGGAAGCGCCTGACGCCTCAGGCCCTTGCTTTCTGCCGCTCTATCGGAGTGGACTACGGGGCCTACCTGAAGCAAGCCTATGACACCTCCGCCCTGAGCTTCGATCCCAACGCCCTACCGGAAAAAGGCGAATTCACCGCGCCGGCCCGATTCATCGAGCCGGTGGAGGGACCCTTGCGTTTTACCGGCCCCGTTTCTGTCCTCGTCGACAGGGGCACCTATTCGTCGGCCCAGTTCTTCGCCTCGACCGTCCAGCACTACGGACTCGCCACGCTGATCGGAGAGGAGACGCTGCCTTTCGCCCTGGGCAGACAGCATTACGGCGACGTCGTCTTCATCTCCCTGCCACACTCCCAGCTCACCGTCCAGATTTCCACCGCGATCCTCACGATCACCGCCGCCGGCGACAAAGGCGTCACGCGGGTAGTTCCCGACTATAAGGTAGCCCAGAAAAAAAGCGACACCGAAAAAAACGTCGATACCGTTATGTCGTTTGCACTGAACATGCTTAAAAAGCGCGTGCAGAAATCAGGCCGCCGAGACGACGCCGGAGCAAAAAGCCGGTCAACGCCGAGATCAAAAAAGCCAATCACAGCACAAAACAGTGGAAACAGCTAAAAACCCCCTAAATCCAAAGCCTGACCCCTTTCCCTCTCACGAGATTCTCATCATATTCGAATCGTGGGTGAACAGACGGTTGCATAATACAGATGCTTGACCGATTGCAGGCAGGCTGTCCGTGGAACAATAAGGAAATGGCAAACCACCCATGTGGCGGATCATCGACCATACAGAAGCCGATATACGTGCTGCGCTAGAGACGGAATGGGGTCCGCAAGCCGCCAGAGAGGCGCTGGAACGCAGGCACTGCTTCGGAACCGCCATGAACATTGCCCACGAGCTGGAGTATCTCGGATTCGAATTGCACAAGGATTATGACGTGCGTCCCGCTGGAGGGGCCACATTGGAGAGCCTCGTGGGAAGCAGTTGGACAGGGAACTAATGCCCCGCTCATGAGATGCCTGTTGCTCGTCCGCTCTCGATCGTGGGGATAAGAATGAGGGGTCAGGCTTTGGATTTAGGGGTTGACGTGCGATAGAGGAAGGTGTACTCTGCCCTCATGCCGCGTAAGCCGAGAATCGAATATGCTGGAGCGGTGTACCACGTCCTGAATCGTGGGAACTACCGCAACGATCTGTTCGCCGTAGCGAGCGCCGGCACGTCGTTCGAGAAGACTCTCTTCGAGACCTGTTCTCGCTATGACTGGCGACTGCATGCGTACGTCCTCATGTCGAACCACTATCACCTGGCCCTGGAGACCCGCACGGCGAACCTGGCGGCCGGCATGCAATGGCTTCAAAGCACGTTCGCCAACCGCTTCAACCAAATCGTGCGCGATCGCGGCCACGTGTTTCAAGGACGCTACAAGGCCTTGCTCATCGAGCGCGGCCCATCGTTGCTTCGCGTCGTCAACTACATCCATCTGAATCCGGTGCGGGCGGGAATCGAGACGCTCGAGACCTTGCGACATTATCGCCTCAGCAGCTTCCCGAAGTACTTCACGAAAAACCGGGCGCCGTGCCTTGATAACACGCAGTGGCTGTCCCTGGCCGGAGAGCTCAAGCCCACGCCGGCGGGCATGCGTCGCTATCATCGATATCTGGCGTTCGCCGCCGAGGCGGATCCCAAGAAACGCTCCGAACTGTACCGGCAACTGTGTCGCGGATGGTATATTGGCACGCGCGAAGGCAAGAGCACGCTGGTCAAGGAGGTGACGAAGGAACTGCACGTCACTGACGAACCGAACGCGACCTCTGGCCTCGCCCAGGAACGCGGCGATCTCTGCCTGCGCCGCGGCCTGTCACGCCTGGGCAAAAGCGAAAAAGACTTGGCCGCCGACCGCAAGCTGGCGCCGTGGAAGGTCGTGCTCGCCGCCTGGATCAAGCTGCAATGCGGCGTCAGCAATCGCTGGCTAAGCGAGCATATGGCCATGGGCAACATCTACAGCATCAGCAAGGCCGTCAGCGCCGAAATCAGAAAAACCAATCGCACCACAAAACTGTGGAAAAAGCTAAAAACCCCTAAATCCAAAGCCTGACCCCTTTCGTCCTTTCGCTGGCGATGCTACGTGGGGCCGAGGTGGAGGAAGTCTCGCACGCCGGTGAGGACGATCTGGGCGGCCAGCGTGGTCAGGAGCAGGCCGGTCAGTTTCATCATCATTTGCAGGCCCTTCTGGCCCAGCACGTGTCCGATGGGCATGGCCAGGAACAGGAACAGCGAGGTCATCAGGACGGCGAGCAGAATCGCCGCGGCCGCAACGACTTTTTCCTGCGCGTTGCTGACCTGGGTGCCGAGGACAAGGATGGTGCCGATGGTGCCGGGACCGACGATCATCGGGATCGCCAGGGGCACCACCGCGAAATCCTCATCCTTGTCGAGCACGATTTCGGAGCGTTTACCGGTGACCATGCGGATCGAGGTGAGAAACAGCAGCGTCCCGGCCCCGACCTGGAAGGCCGGCAGCGTAATGCCCAGGATCTTGAAGATCAGATTGCCGAAGAAGTAGACCGCCAGGCAGATGACCAGGATGGCGGCGCCGGTGCGCAGGGCGCAGCGGTGGCGCCTCGACGCGTCCATGTCACCCGAGAGCAGCAAAAACATCGAGATCGCAAAGAACGGCGACAGAATCACAAACACCTTGATGAATATATCCACGAAGAGACTCATTCCTATTCCTTTCAGCACGTCGCAGGCCCTCACGATCATTCTTCCGGGCATACCCGCCCACGAGATGCAAGACAATACCGTCTGCGGCGGGAAATGCAAGCCGATAGTGACACAGGACGGGCCTTCGACCTGCGAAGGGTGAAGAAGGGAAAGGGGACCAAACTTTGGATTGAGCGGTTCTTCCCGTGGCTGACCGCCCCTGGTTCTTACACCAGGAGATACGAGATGCGCCAGGGAGAGACAGAAGGATTCTCACGCAAAGCGACAAAGCCACGAAGAAATCATCAATCAATTGTCAATAATAAATGCCAAGATCGCTTCACGAAGAACACTCCTGCAAAGAGAGCGTTTTTCCCTTGCTCCTTCCGCCCGAACCGGGGACAATACGCCCACTGAAGCACCGCGGACGAAACTGCGACGAACGAATTCCAGCGCGGGCTGGTTCTTTGATCCTTGGCCTTGGCGCTGTCATTCCTGCGCAGGCAGGAATTCAGAGTACTATCGGATGCGCCTGGATTCCTGCCCGTTCGGCTACACTGAGGGTGGGTTCTGCGCAGACGTGGCAATGGAAAGCAATAGCCGGAAATGCTGTGCAGACACAGACCATCGATGATGGAAAATGCGATGTACCCAGCGGAAATAACTATGTTGTCCCCGGATTACCCGCCGGATGTCCCTACAACATGAAAGAGGTGGCCATATGGACGAAGAAGATATTCAACAAGTTAAACGTAACCTGTCCTCTATATCTACAAACAAACTAACTACTATGGTGCAAAACCATGATCTTGATAAGTACTCTCGATCGGAACTTGAAGCTGCTCGACAAGTGTTGCTTGAGCGAGGAGGTAATAGGCGGCATGTTAGTGAAGTGAACAATCGGACTACCGATTCCAAGACAAATATTGGTAATATCGCGAAAGCTCAAGAGGACTCGGGTCGGAAGAAGCTTTGGAGTCTTCCATTTTCCGTCCTCGCATTCATAATTGCATATGCTGTAATCCGCATACTCCAGGCAGATTTTTTTGCTTTCCGTGGAACGGTTGCTGTGGTTGCGATTATGACCATCGGTGCAGCTGCCCTTGAAGTGATCGGTGTTACGCCCCTCATTGCATATGGGAGCACCTTGTTGCTTCTTTGGGACCCCACAAGAGGCGGATGGCATTTTACAGGCTTGGGCATGTTAGTCGTACCCGTAGTAAGCGGTGCCAGTTACTACCTTCTTTGTCGGCTGGGAACAGCTTGGTGGGTGCGCAAGACAGCCGTGAGACGATTTCCAGAGGCCGACCATGCTTCTGTATCACCCGTGTCGGCTACCTCATCACATACTGATAATCCATCGACTATGCTAAAGAAAGAGCGTGGCGAGAAGAATACTGCGGCCGCTTTAGCGAAGCGTACTCATCGGATGTGGAAAAATCATGCATTGGATGGATTCGATGGCAGCTACTACCGCAACGTACAACTTTTGTCCGTAGAGGATCTGGAGAATGCGTACTCAAATGACAGGGCCATCCAAGCCCTGGTCAACCAGACTACTTCGCTTTCAGGCGAATATGTGATTTACAAGTGGTCCCCCGTTTCTGATGAAGCTATGTATGTGCTGACGAACATTGCTTTTTACTTCTGGACTAACAGTAATTCCCAACAATTTGGATCAATCGCACTCAAGGATATTCGTTCTTGTTCAATCCAATCAACTCGCGGGAGCCACGAGTCTTTGTCTTTTACACTGCGAAATGGACGTACCCATGTAGTCGAATCTGTGCAATTAGCCAGCGAGGTCGTCAAGTACATAAAGAAACGGGAAGATATTGTACAGTTTTACGCAAAACATCCTTCTCCCAGTCAATGGGACGTCCTTAAGAGGGATACAGAGAACTCATGCTGGGTTGAGTTCACACAAAAGGCGGGCTGTATTGAATCAGATGAAGTGATCTTGGAATCTCTCGGCGACAATAAAACAATTGATAAGTATCCTATCCATTTTTTATTTACGAGGCAGAGATTAGTCGTGATACAACGAGTAGAGCCGCAGACACTCCAAATCGTTGAAAACATACTTTTTGATCGGATACGCGTCTATAAAGCTAAAGGCATTCTCAATATTAGGATTACAATTCAGCTTGATGATGGAACAAAACGCAAGTTCGATCATGTTAACGAAACGATCCCAGATCGAACCGTCCAAGAGCTTCTAATGCAGAACAAGGCAGCAAGTTCAAAGGAAAAGAAGGCGCATTAACAGGTCAAGTGCAACCAAGTCGGTGGCCAAAGGGGTCAGGCTTTGGATTTTGGGGTTGACGCGTGGTGAGGGACGGTTCTATCTGTAAGCATCGCGGGTGGGCTGGGAATTGAATATGCCGGGGGACAGTTGGCTTTTGCGGTGGATGGCAACTGTGTGATTCTTGTGAAGACATGCTTGTGCTGTTGATCTTGCTGTTGGCGTTTGTGTGTGGGTGCTCGTCTGGGCCGGAGGTTACGGCGGGACCGGTGGAGCAGTTTCCTTCTCCTATGGCGGATGCGATTCGGGGGCATGGGCGGGTTCGAAACGAAGATGTTCCCGGTGCGTCGTTCGTTTTGAAGGATGTCTTGTCGAAGCCCGTGGAGGTTTACTTTACCGATCGGGGTCGCGAGGTCGATCGGGTGAACCTGCTCGTTCATTTCCATGGGGCCGGGTACGTTGCCCGGCGTGCGGCTTACGATTCGGGGCGGCCTTTCATTCTTGCCGTCGTCAATCTTGGTGCGGGTTCGTCGGTTTACGAGCGGGAGTTTCAGAGCGAATCTGCGTTTGACCGGCTGGTTGAGGGCGTCCGCGACTGCATTTCGCAGAGGCAAGCGGCGGACATTGAGATTGGCCGGGTCTACGTGAGCTCGTTCAGCGCCGGATATGGGGCGGTGCGGGCAATACTGAAAGATCACGCCTCGGAGATAGACGGAATCGTGCTGCTGGACGGCCTGCATACGGATTACGTGCCGCCACGTCAAGTCCTGGCACAAGGCGGAAAGCTCAACGACGCCAAACTGAAGGGTTTCCGTGACTATGCCCGGCAGGCGATGGAAGGCCAGAAGAAGCTCCTGATCACGCACTCGGAGATCTTCCCCGGCACCTACGCCAGCACCACCGAGACCACCGACTATCTCCTCGACTCCCTGCATCTGCAGCGCCATCCCGTGCTCAAATGGGGCCCGGTCGGCATGCAGATGCTGACCGAGACGCGCGCCGGCGGCCTGACCGTCCTCGGCTTCGCCGGCAACACCGCGCCGGACCATATCGACCATCTACACGGCCTGCCCGCGTTTCTAAAGATGCTCCTGGACGAATAGGACCGGCATGGGCTAAAGCCCATCGCACGATTGACCTCCCCATCCGGCCGACGCCTCACGCCGGAGCACCTTGCCCCTCATCTCCTCCATCAGACAGCTTTCCTGCACCGAACGCGTGCGCCCGCGGCGGCCAGAAGGCCGTGACTCGTGACCGGTGGCCCGTGGCCTGGGCCCCATGCTCTGTCTAAACCAATTAGAAGCTTGTCATGCTGAACGAAGTGAAGCATCTGGGCCGAGAGAGACAAGTCGGCATCGCAGCGGATGCAACGTACGATGGCGAGATCCTTCGCTTCCGCTCAGGATGACAATCATCGTATGACAAGCGACAGAGCAGTAGGAAGGTCAAAGGGCAGATGAAGCATTTCACCAAGACCATCCCGGCGGCCTGAGTCGGATTGCCCGCTGATCTACCCATCTACGCATCTACTCTTCTACCGCCCGGAAAAGGACCGGTTTTTTTCTTGACGGGCGGGTCTGGTTCTGGTATATATTAAACCAATGACTTTCGGTCATCGTAGGAAGTGAAGAACGGTCGATGATGACGCGCGAGACGGATATTCCGTTGCGACAGGTTCGAACCGCAGGTTCGCACGGGGCCAGCGCAGACAGATGCGCCGAGTCGGTGCGGCCGCAAAGCGGTGCGGCCAATATAACAAACAAAGCCAATCCGGGTGGGCGGGAGGCATGCTATTGGGGATTGCGGATCGCGGATTGGGGATTTGCGGCAGGGGTTGCGCCAAACGAACCCAATTTCGGCGTTCCTGGCCCAGGAATGAGGGTCACCGCGAAAAACAAAGCCAATTCGCCCGCCGGGAGGCCCGCGATTGGGGATTGCGGATTCGAGATTGGGGATTCGAGGCGGCGGGGACGCGGAATGGCAAACGAAGCCAATTTCGGCATGTTGAGGGGCGCGATGGAGAACAAAGCCAATTCGCCCGGCGGGAGGCCCGCGATTGGGGATTGCGGATTGGAGATTGGGGACTCGAGGCGGCGGGGACGCGGAATGGCAAACGAAGCCAATTTCGGCATGTTGGGGCCAAGAATGAGGGACGCGATGGAGAACGAAGCCAATTCCGTGGGTCGAGATTGCCGCGTCGCTTCGCTCCTCGCAATGACACCGGCAGGCAAGGACGCGGTCATGGCAAACGAAGCCAATTTGCCGCCGGCGGGAAGGCGCCGCCGAAACGCGAAGGACGCGGATGTGGATGTAAATGGAAATGGAGAAAGGAGTTAGCTAATATGCGTCGTGGCCTCTGCGCTTCTGTGCTCGACGCGCGTGCCGGCGGTCAGAGAGGCGTTGGCGCGGCGGTGGGGTTCGGGTATAAATGTACGTCTTGTAACAGTTTCGGCGGGATTCCCGGTCTTGCCGGCAAATCAGAAGCAGCGGTTCGATCCGCAGGATTGGATGAAAGGAATAACGATGAAAAAGACAGCGTTAGGAGGATCGGCTTTGATGAATCCAAAGATCAAAGATGAAAAATCAAAAATGGCGGAATTCCGGCGCGCCGGGATGACTTCCCTTCTTTTGCTTCTCGCGTTGTGCATTCTGTTGTGCTCTGCATGTGCGTTCGGCGCCGAGAAGAAGAAGCCGGAGATTCGCCAGTACGTGCAGACCGAGACGGGCCGGTGGCTCATCCACGACGTGAACCGCCCCGCCCCGGAGGTGATCGAGCCGGGCGCGTACAGCGAGACGCATGCGCCGTCGGATGCGACCGTCCTCTTCGACGGCACCGAGAAGTCGATGCGGGACAACTGGACCGACACCAACGGCAACCGCTCGAAGTGGGTCTTCCGCGACGGCTCGATGGAATCGGTCAAGAAGGCCGGCTACATCCAGACGGCCGAGCAGTTCGGCTCGTGTCAGTTGCACGTGGAGTTCGCGACGCCTTCGACGGTCAAGGGCAGCGGGCAGGGCCGGGGCAACAGCGGCGTGTTCCTGCACGGACAATACGAGATCCAGGTCCTCGATTCATACGAGAACTTCACGTACCCGGACGGGCAATGCGGCGCCCTCTACGGCCGGGCCGTACCGCTGGTCAACGTCTGCCGCAAGCCCGGTCAGTGGCAGACCTACGACATCATCTACCACCGACCGACCTTCAAGGACAACGGCAAGGTCGATCGCAAGGCCACGTTCACCGTCTTCCACAACGGCACGCTCATCCACGACCACGTCGTGCTCCAGGGCGGCACCGGCTGGCGCGGACCGTACGCCATCAGCGACTATCGCCCCCACGGCGACACGGGCCCCATCCAACTCCAGGACCACGGCAACCCGGTTCGCTACCGAAACATCTGGATCCGCCCGCTGAAAGACTAAGCGGGGTCCTTCCTATCACGAGTACATGCGGGGCGGCGCCGGCAGCAATGGGAATGTCTTGTGCGGCCTGGTTCGGGAGGGCCTGGAAGAATGCCATTGACCTATGAGGTGAAAAACGACGGGATGTTCGTCCATACGAGGGCGTACGGAGAAATCACCGAGCAGGATTTGTTAGAGTACCAGGCGGCCGTGCTGGCCGATCCGCGCGTCAAGTCGGGATACTACGAATTGCTCGACGCCACGACGGGGTACGCGGCCGACGTCTCGGAGGCGACCCTCGTGTCAGAATGCTGACGAACACTGTGCCGGCGCGGTTGCTGGTTCGGATCTTTTCTCAAGGATGACGGTATGAAACGGACGACGCTGAATTTCACCGTGGACACGATCGCTTTTGTGGACCTGCTGCTGCTGACGGCGACGGGCGCTATCTTGAGATGGGTGCTGCCGCCCGGTTCCGGGGGCCACGGCCAGGGGTTTGGCGGCGGCCGCGGCGGCGCGCATATCAAGGCCCTCTGGGGCCTCGGCCGGCACGACTGGGGCGACGTCCACTTCGTCCTGTCGGCGCTGTTCGTCTTCCTCATGCTCGTCCACCTGTTCCTGCACTGGACCTGGATCAAGACCTGTTTCAAATCCTCCCTCTCCGGGGCCGCCAAGAAAAGTGAAGATCGAGAATGAAAAGTCCGGGGAAGGGCGACAA
>Ga0272441_10001238_pt1 | contig 54714 bp, 50 predicted proteins | sample SSMProp6N_FD_193582 | JGI IMG/M metagenome (GOLD analysis project Ga0272441, IMG submission 193582) | Marine sediment archaeal communities from Little Sippewissett salt marsh, Falmouth, MA, United States - SSM-Prop-6N | ecosystem: Environmental > Aquatic > Marine > Wetlands > Sediment ...
AAACGGTTTCAAAAAACTTGCCTGGCTTTATGAAATCCACAGCTTCGATCCACAGGCAAAACGTCATCGATTACCTGATGGATGGTACTCTTAACCGAAAGGGAATGAATACTTCTCTTTATAGGAAGGTGAAAAATATGTTAATGAAAAATGTTATGATTATTTTTATAATAGTTATAATCTGTGGACTTTCATTTTATGTTTTAATTTGGGATAGTAATGATCAAGAAACGGAGCCAAACGATGATGAACAGTTTCCATATGAAGAAAATCAAATATTTGATTGGGACAATGATGGGTTAACAGATAACGAGGATTCAGATGACGATAACGATGGAATTCCAGATGATGAAGATCAATATCCAATGGATGCTCTACACAATACAGACGAAAAGTTCATTGTATATTTTGAATTTACAGTAGATGCAGAAAAAAACAATATATCTCTGATTGAAGAAAAACAATCAGTCTCTTTGAGTGGACCTATAAATATTACAAACGAGAGACTTTTTTATTATAGCACAGATATATTAAATGAAGACGATATGAATGATATCAGAAAATATGAATTTGTTATTGATGTTTGGGTGATTTATACGGTTGAGATGTAGGTGACTAAAAAAGATATCAGAGAAAGGAAAAATGCTTTTGTGAAACTTGTGGGTCATTTCACAAAAAAGTAGTATATCGTCCAATTACAAACGTGGAGACGAAGGTATTGAGGCAATTCGTCACCGGAAGCTGTAATCGTGAGCTCGCCTTGCGAGCGAAGGATGTAGGTAATGAACGAAGTGAATTACCGGATTGACGATGTGATACGATGCTGAGACCAATGGGATTTGCAGGGTGTGGCGGCAAATTCGCATGTTCGGAAGTGTCGGCAGGTTCGGAACCGTTGCGGTTGTCAACGTCAATCCGTGTTTCATCGATTTGGCCAATGATCTCTCCCTGTTGATATATCTCCCCCTCCCAATTCGGTTAATATGGACATGGCCTTTGCACCGTTTGGATGATGAGGAGACGAGTGCGAGCGGTGGGGGGTCCAGTGCTGGACCTCACCGCCGTGATGATAGTCATAATTGGAATGTCCCTGTTCATGGCCAGGGTAAGGGACGTCCAGGCCAACGAAGGGCCTTCTGAGCTGGACCGTCTGGACCGGGACGCCTGGGACGAGATGATGCGTATCAGGGGAGAGCCGGACCTGCTGGACAGTTGCGGTCGGGACGGTAGGCTCTCCATGGAGAAACTGGACCTGGCAAACGGGGAGAGTGTTGGCGGCTTTGATCATCTGGCCAACAAACGGTGCGAGGTCCGGTGCAACCATGACGACCTTTCCTGGTCATTCGGCCCGCAGACCCCGGACGATTTGGATGTGTTGGAGATTGGGATCGTGTGCTCCCGGTGCCCGGTGCTTCTCTATCAGAATGGCCTGGTGGTCTCTGGCGGCACGCTGCTTGTATGGATGTGGAGGTAACCCATGAGACGATATTCCACCGACAGGCGGGGCCTTTTCACGGTCATGGACCTTTTCGTTTTCCTGCTGGTGCTGGGGGGCGCCTTCGCCATTCTGCACGCCGGATCGGGAGACCAGTCCATTGTCGATCACCGGGAACAGATGATGCTCAACAGGGCCCGTATCACCCTGGATGTGTTGCTGGACACACCGGTGGATAGGACGGGATATCTCACCCCATCCGGTGATGAGGTGGTGCTTTCGGGTATGCCCGTGGGAGATCTGATCCTGCTTGCCCTGCAGGGTATGGAAGGGGATGTTCCCATGAGGCTTCAAAACGGAGTGCCTGAGATACTGGCGGATTCTCTAAAAGAAGAGACATCGAAAGCTGTCGGGTCGGATATCTCCTGGTGTATGGAGATTGAAGGTCAGGCCGTGTCCATGGTCCTGGGCCAGGACCCCCCGGATCGGGTTTCCCTTCATTCAGGCTCGGCAATTCTTGATGATGGAAAGGTAGCAGTCCGCATGACACTGTGGTGAAGTATATGATCGGGAAGATGGGTTTTTCAAACAACCGCCGCGCCCAGGTATCCTTTGCCGCCCTGGCGATCCTGCTTCTGGTGCTGGGAGGCCTTTCGACCGTGTACTTCCAGTCCAGTCGAAGACAACAGCTCCAGTCCCTGAAGGCCACGGGAGAGTTGAGATTCTTGGATGACAGGGTCGAATCCTGCCACAGCTGTATACAGCGTGATCTGGAAGGGCTGCTGGAGGACCTGCTGGTGGAGCGTCTGCTGGACGGTTCTTTTGACCGGATGGGTTTTGCTGAAGCATGGGAGGATATCACCGAAGAGTTCAATCGAAGATCGGAGGGTTTTCTGTCCCCAAACGAAGGTTTGGGCAGATACGAAATTGAGGTGAACGATCATGTTCTGACAGCTGAATTGCCAGCATACGATTTTGATGATGCCGTTACCAATACCGAGTTTTCAGATGATTGTCTGGACCAGGATGACCTGGAAAATGCGGGACCTGATACATATAAAACCAGGTCCTGGGGGCCGGGCAAGACATCGGTGTATCCGGCCATCTCCGGCCACGTGAACTACACGGCCCGCAGCATGGAGTCCGGAAGGACCCTTCAGCGTTCCATCAAGGTGTCGGCCACCGTCCGATCCCCTGTTGCCCTGCTGGATGAAAGGCTGGGCGACCTGTCCCGTTCCTGTGAAGGGTCATCCGGCGAGGTGGCCCGCATGACCGGTTACATTCTCAACACCCTGGCCCAGTTCAGGGTGCTTCAGGGCGAGACCTCCTCTGATAAGATAATCGGCCAGGACGATGCGGACCTGGCGGTGCGTTTGGCCCTATTTTTGGAAGCGGCCAGGACCCTCCGGTGCAGCGTTCCATCCCTGCTTCCCCAAGGGACCGGGAACGATGATCTGCGCAACCTGGTGGAAAGCTATTGCGGCACGGGTTCGGTGGATGTGGCGGATATCGCGGGATTGTATCTGAAGCTTGACGGGCAGAGACTGAACCTGGAGAGCATCCTCTCCCAGGCCCTCAATACCCTGGTGGACCAGTTCGTGCTCAAATACCTGGACTATCTGGGTATATTGCCGCTGGCTGAAATGATAGTGGATTTTGGAGAGTATACCCTGGATAAACTGAAAGATGTTGGCGGAGCGGTTAGTGATTATCTGTTTGGAAAGGACGATAAGGAAAAGGACAAGGTGGAAGAACACGAGGTTGTGAAGAATCTGTTGGGGATATATGATATCGAGACGGTATTCGAACCCGTGGATATCTCCCTTGGGGGAAACGATTTCCTTTACACCATAATGCAGGGAGGCACCGCATCCGATGCCGATGGGGAAAGCAGGTCATACAAGGTTGAGAGAACTTACCGGATATCTTTGACAGAACAATCGGTAACCATACCCTTCGAACCCGTGGACCTGTTTGCCGATGATATGAAAGATACTTGGGACAATATCGGTGAAGAGTTTTGCGAAAAAAAATATGATGAAGAAAGCGGCAAGATCAGGACAGCGCTCAGGAGGATGATAGAAGAACTGGTCGGGACGGGGTGCAGGGCGCCGGGTGTCCGGGATGTGATCGACATGCACAACAGCCCGGTTGACCTGGAACCCACCGATGATGAGACCATGATGGAAACCCTGTCAAATCGTTATGATTGTTTTTTTGATGAGCTTTCCGAGTCGATGGGATCGAACGAGGTATCCCAGATAATCAAAGAGATATTGAAGGAATGTCTGAACCCCGAATCTGATAACATAAACGTATTGGTGCTGCTGGTAAACTCTAACCTTGACAAATTTGCGGATGTGGATCACCAGCGGGACCTGGCCCGGGAAGCTATCTCGAAAGCGTTGATATCTGGATCGGTAGCCATAGAAGAAATCATCTGGCAACCTGAAGAGGCCCAACACTGGAACATAGAGCTGGAGACACTTACAGCCAGCGACGTTTTGGAAACGGGAAAACCGGCGGGGGGCGAGGATATGGAATCGTTGGTTGATAAGGCGATCGAGGCCTCCAAAATAGATACGGTGGATGAAAAGGCGAGCGATGAAAAGTGGTGGGAAAAGACACTATCCGATCTCAAGGAAGGGGGACCGCTGAGAAACATAATTTGCGGCGGGATTGGAGAGGTTGTAGAAGCATCGGGATTTCTAGGTTGTGGCATCTATCTTTCCAAGACTATCACTTCCGAGATGATGCGATCACAGATCATGAGAAACGACGCCGTCCGGTCGATCTCTCCCCTCGATGTCCCCTTTCAGTTCTCACCCGGAGATATCTGGGATGAGGAGTTACGGACCGAGCTGGCAGGAGATGGCCTGAGCATATCATCGGATATCGGCAAACCCGAGGGCGTTCATCACACCGATCCCAAGGACCTGTCCACCAGGCCCTTTGAAACGGTATGGGACATCAGTTTTTCAGGATCGATGGCACTGGCAGTATCCACCGTCAACGGCCGGGTCACGGGCCCCGACGGACCCGTCAACACCGCTTTGTCAGGTGACATATCCCTGGATTTCAACGTGGTGGTGTGGACGGCTTCGGGTTGGGAACTCGGGGGCGTTGATTACCGGTCCTCCGACACGCTTTGGGGGGATTTGAAGGATTTTCTGGGGAAGGTGTGGGAGAAGGTGGCCGGATTCCTGGACCGGGCCTGGGACGGGGTCCAGGCTTTCGTGGATTTTGTCAAGGACGCCAAGCAGACCATAATGAAATGCGCATCAAAGATATTGGAATGGATCGGAAGGGCCCTCAACTACCTGGTCCAGTCTGCCATGAACTTTGTCAAAAAGGTCCTGGGAGGGCTCATAGAGGACCTTTGCGATTGGGTGAAGGACTGGATAGGCGAGGGCAGCCTGGAATTCAAGCTGTTCGGGTTCAGGTTCTTAGCAAACGTTCCCAAGGATGTGCCCGGAGACGGTATCACACCCCAGTGCCGGTTGGAGGTGTCCAAGGACTGGAAGACCAACGGGCTGTGTTTCTGGGTGGAGTTCGTGGAGGTCAACGGGGATGCGGATGTCCTGGTGGGGACCGGGCTGGACCTGTGGGGAAGGGAGGTGTCCTTCACCCTGGACCCGTTGATGAAGGTCATGGGGACCTGCCTGGCCGCCACCATTGATGGGGAGAGCTGGGGCATGGAACTGTCAGTCCCGGATGTGGAGGATGTGGACATAGTCCGGTTTGTCCCGGTGGAACTGCCACCCATCCCTGTACCGCTGGTGGGAAGGGCCTATGTGGAGTTCGGAGCCGAGATGAAACTTGCCAGGGTGATCGAGGACCGGGTTGTGATAAACGAGGTGGTTCCGCCCACCGACGACTCTCCAGGATGGGTCGAACTGGCCCGGAACCCTTCCGTGGGATACGACCTTTCTGGTTGGTACCTGGAAAGCCGAAGCGATCCGGGTGCGAGGATGGTGTTGGGTGAGCTGGACTGGGAATACGTGGATTACGAACCGTGCATATACCAGTTCATCGGGCTGGCGAAGGTGGAACTGAAATCCGGGTCCGACATTTCAGTATGCGACGGGTTGGTTCTGAGAAACGGCGACGGTGTGGTGGACCGCACTCCCCGGCTGGACGGGGTCGGACCGGGTCAGGGGCTGTCCCGCTTGCCAGATCTGGGCCCCACCTGGACTGCTGCGAAGAATACCATGGGCAAACTCAACGGTGAAGATGGTGAACTGTCGGGGTCAGATCTTGTCCTGGCGGCGGTGGACGATGCCAGAAGAGAGGCCATCAGTGGAGGAATTCCCCTCTCCTGGGATGAGTTCAAGACCATGGTCAGGGCGTTTTTGACCACACTGCTGGACAACCTGGCCGATCTGGCCCAGGACGTTCTGGTGGAGTTTTTAGTCTACATACAGGTTATACTGGCAAGCCAGAGCGGTCCGGGATTCAGGATATCTTTCGTTATAGCCGGGGACGTGATCTGTGACATACTCCGGTGGCTTTCGGACCTGGTCAACCGGGTGCTGGACGGTCCGGATGATCCAATGCGGGGGGCCAACAGTTTCCCCTCCACAAACGATCTTGCCCAGGGACTGTCAATTCGTTTCGAGGCCCTTTTCAACATGGAGGTGCCCAAAACGGTAAAAGACGATCAGACACCGGACGATCTTCAGGGCCGGGTCCGAATAGAGGCCAACCTGGCCGCCCTGGGTGCGCTTTTCGGTAAAAGCTGGGGAACGTGGGAGGTCCGTTTCGGGGTGCTCTTTACCGGCAGCACCGGAGGGATGGCCAAGAACCTTTTCAACACCCACTCGAAAAACCCTGACGTGTGGTTGCTCCGGGGGACCATCCATGGCAAGTGACCGGTTTTCCTTTTGCGGCTATGATTCCAGCACCTGTTGTGGATACGTTAGCATATCCGGGTGGAAAAAGGGATAGGTTTTCTGAAAGGTATACCATTGCACCACCACCGGTGCAAGCGGCGCACGGCACGTGGTGCACGTCACACGTCCCATGGGGCGGCGCATGGGGCGGTGCATGGAACGTTGCACGGGGCGGTTCACGGGGAGAAGTTAATATACCATTACCCCAGCTCTCCCACCGAAGGAAAATGGCCAAGAAGGTACCCGTCAAGGAACTGCCCGATGTGGGGGAAAAACCCATTGACATCACCAAAAAACGGCCAAAAAGCAGCACCGGGCTCAAACCCATGCCCAAGGTGAAGGTGTCTGATGCCTCTAGGGAGAGGGAACGGGAGCAAGATCGTCCCCTGCCCGCCACAAAACGGGTGACTTGGGCGGCTTACCTTCTATTCATAATCGTTGCCGCTTCGATGATAAATGCCGGTTACTCCCTCGTCGATACCGAGGAGAAATACTATAAATCGGTGGAGGCGGTCAACGATGCGGACATGACAATGTTCGTATACGAGATGGTGGGGGGGGAGAGGACAGGCGTGGGGAACGTCACCCTTTCCATCGGCGGTCCCAACGGTACCTACGATGCCATGACCGATACAGATGGCAATTTCTTCCTGGGCGATGTTCCAGTGGGACGTTACCAAATTTCCGTTTCAAAGAACGGATATCACACAGTTGATTACAGCACAGTGATCTTCGGAAACGGGTTTCTGGACCCGGAACAGTTCTCAGCGCAGTTCAATGATACGGAACTGACGTTTCTGGAACTTGACCAGGTTAGGATATATTCCACCGAAGGGGACAATCCCTTGCCCGATCAGGACAACGGGCCCCGCAACAAGATCACCGATCAGCTGGTGTTCGGCGTTCGGATGTGCATGGTGACCACCATCATCCTGTCTGTGTTCGTACTGCTGGGTGCTCTGATGGCCTACAAGAGAAAGCGTTACAGTCTGGCCATGGTGGGAGGCTTCATGGGAATAGGGGTGAGTCTGACCATACCCTACGGCATAATACTGTTGACATTGGGAATAATTGCTGTGTTCTTCATTTGGAAGGGCAAGGACGAGTTTGCCTAAGTAGCCGATCCCAATATCATGATATGAGAGCGAGTTTCGGGATACTCTACGCTTTGTACCCGATCTTGCGCAAGAACTGTTTCCGTTCTTCCACGTCGTTGTCGGTCTCGAAACCCTTGGGCTTCTGCCCGTCTATGACCCCGATTATTCCCCTGCCCAAATCATTCTCGGCGATTATGACCTCGGTGGGGTTGGCGGTGGCGCAGAAGATTGAACAGATCTCGGGGACCATCTTGACCTGACGGAGAACGTTTATGGGGAAAGCGTCCCGCAGGAATATGATGAAGCTGTGGCCGGCGGATATGGCCATGGCATTTCGTTTGGCCAGCTCCACGAGATCGTCGTCGTTTCCGGATGCCCTGATCAGGCAAGGACCGGAAGCCTCGCAAAAGGCCAGCCCGAACTTGATGGACATGGAACTGGTCACCAGGGTCTCGTGAAGGTCCTCGACGGTCTTGATGAAATGGGACTGTCCCAGGATGAAGTTCAGTTCGTCTGGATTGGTTATCTTGACAGATGTGGTGTTCATTTGTCTACCCCGAGCGGAGAATTCAACAACGTCGTGATTAAGGTTTTTACCCAATTCCTCATGACCGCACGCCCTCAAGCCCCCAATTCCAAGGCCCCAATTCCAAGGCCTCAATTCCAAGGCCTCAATTCCAAGGCCTCAATTCCAAGGCCTCAATTCCCAGGCCCCAATCCCACGCCCCAATTCCCAGGCCCCAATTCCAAGGCCTCAATTCCAATGCCTCAATTCCAAGGCCCCAATTCCCAGGTCCCAATTCCCAGGTCCCAATTCCCAGGTCCCAATTCCAAGGCCTCAATTCCCAGGTCCCAATTCCCAGGTCCCAATTCCCAGGTCCCAATTCCACGCCCCCAATTCCAAGCCTCAATCCCCAAATAGCGGGGCGGTAACCCGTCTCCACGCCCATTTTTTTTTGTAAACTTTTTATCCCTGAGTATTTATGTGGCCAGATGTTAAACGCCCTGATGAAGGCCAGGTGTCCAGATGGTAGATCCCAACCTTTCAGACATGGAAAAGGTCATAGTTGCCATATTGCAAAATAACGGAAAGATGAACCTCCGTACCCTTGCATCTCGGATAGGTTCTCTGAAGGAACATTTCGAAAACAACCCGGCAGACGTACCATCAGGGATGGAATCCCTGGCTTCCTGTGTGGACGATGTTCCCAGGTCCCTTCGCAAGCTCCAGGATCGTAACCTCGTGATAAGGGAAGGGTCAAACCCAAAGGAGTGGAAGTACGTCATAACCGAAGACGGGAAGAAAAAAGAGGTAATCCCGGCAGACAGTGCCAGGATGATGATGGATACCCTGGGTAAGATAGCCTAGTGAAAGATAGCCGAATGAACAATCCCAGATCGACGTGATCGTTCATTTGGAATACTGCCGATCGACGGGCCCTAGAATGTCGCCGTCAAGTCGTTTTCAACCAGCAGGCCTGCTGCCTCGTCTTCGGGCAGTATGTCTATCCATTCCAGAATATCATCCTTTGAAAGACCCCTTGCCGTCAGGTCCTCTCCCACGGCAACGATACGTCCACCCATCTCCAATACGGGTTCGGCCAGGCTGATTAAGGATTCCAGTCCAATGTCATTGGGCTCCTGGGAGCCCAGGGCCATGTAGACCCCGTCACCCCGGAGAAGGACCGTGACGTTGCCGGCCCTTGACTGGTAAGAGGATGCAAGGATCAGGGCGCCCCGGGCATCATCGAATCGCCCGTAGGTGCCCCTGGAGAGGCAAATGAGAAGGTCCTTTCCATCCAACATTTCAAATTCACCCCTAACCGTTGAAGGTTATCACCCTGTCCGATCCGGCTATCATCCTGGTCAATGTTGTGTAAACCGCCGTCACGTTGGACCCCTCCACAATATCACCGTTGGCCAGGTCCCTGGCATCGGAACAGGAATCGCACTGGGCAACGTTGACCCCCTTTCGAATGCACCAGGAGAGCCACTCTCCCGGATTGTTGAAGTCCTTGTCGTATTTCAAATGGGACAGCCACACCCCGTCCAGGTACATGAACAGGTTGACGGTGTATCCTTCCTTGCGGGCGGCCAGGGCAGTGTTCACAGCGTGATCCGCGGCATCGCTGAGGTAGGGGCCCCTGGTCAGTATGATGGTCAGGACCTTTTCGGCATTCTTTTCCTTCTGTTCCCTGGTTGCCAAGCAGAACACCTCACATCACAGGGACACTACCCGGTCCCATTCCTCCATGCTGAGTTTGACCAGGATATCGTAAGGGCGTTCTACGGTTTCAGCCCAATGGGGCAGGGATTCAACATCAGCGCCGGAAGCTTTCAGGTGCTCACCGCTCAAAAAGACCCTGGAACCCATTTCCGCCAGCTCACCCAGTGCATCAAGAGATCCGGTCCCCGATCCCCTGATCAGCTGTACCCCGTCGCCCAGCAGGAACAGATCGACATGATCGCCCCGTTCTTGAATGGATCTTGCCATGGCAAGCATCCTGAGGGGCTCTTGTTCCCGGGATGCCGTGGCCGTTATGACAAAGCCCACTTTGAGTTGATTACCGTCCTTGCTCACAGGAACGGGTATACGATCACGTGTTGGATATATTTTGGGGGGAATTTCAACGGTTCGATCCATGGATGATTGTTGACACGCCAGACCTCCAAAAGACCCGGGAGTAAAAGAGCATATCATCTTCTGATACCGGGAAGCCTTCTTACGAAGAACACCTCTCCTTCGAACTCCAAACGGACCAGTTTTTCCCCATTTATCAGGTTCTCGACCGTGTCCCAGTCACCGCCGGAGCGGGACAGTAGTTCCTCAACGGCCGTTTTGCGCATTGGATGCACCGATGTTATGTTGAGCAGATCGGCTGCAAAATCACCGGTGGATGCAAAATCGTTGCCCTCGTATCCGACAATGCATTCCGTGTCAATGCCGCGTTCCTCGAACGCCCGAAACGCTGTTGCCAGGGCCCTTTCGTCAGGAGGCCGGACCCACCCGGCTGTCGGAGGACGGGTTGGTGAGGTTATGTATGACCTTTCCACCGAAAGGGTTGATATGAATCTTGCCACCCTTTCCATCTCCTCCCGGTGCGTGTTGATCCCTTCGATTAGCATGGTCTCGGTGATCAATCGTCCCCTAAACGATCCTGAAAACCTTCGGATGCCATCCAGTATTCCGTCCAGCTTGAGAGAATCGGCGGGATCGTTTACCCTTTCCCATACCCCGGAAGTTACGGTGTCCACCTTGATCGAAACCACGTCGGCCTTGCCAAGATCATCCCGAACGTCGGCCAGGTCAAGAAGCGAGCTGTTGGTTATCACAGCCACCGGGACCCCCAGGTCCCGGACAGATTCGATCTCCTGGCCAAGACGGCTGTCCAGGGTGGGTTCGCCATCCGGAACGAAGGTGAATATATCCACCTTTTCTCCCTTGCCTGTTGCCTTTTTTAGACGTATCTCAGCGTCCCTGACGATCTTTCGGGGATCGTGATACTTCCTTCTGGCTGCCCTGTAGTGCCGGGTTCTTCCCAGCTGGCAGTAGCAGCATGAATAGGTGCACAGCTTGGGAGGTATGTTGTTTATACCGATGCTCCTGCCGAGCCTCCGGGAAGGCACGGGACCAAAGGTTAACATGAAAAAAAAAGAAAAGAAGGGGCGAGCCCGCTCACTCCTTCTTCTTGCCCAGTTCCTTTATGCGGTCCCTGACGGCCTTGATGTCCTCTTCCAGCTCCTTCACCACACCCTCGAGATACTTCTTCTCCTCTTCGGGTGCAGGTGGAGCCGACGGCGCGTACTGGGGTGCCGGCTCGTAATAGACGTCAGGCGGGTAATCGTAGTAGGCCCGTCCCCTGCCCCAGCCGTAACCTCTGCCGTACCCCCTTCCGTATCCGCGCCCCCATCCACGTCCGTATCCCCGGCCCATTCCCGGGCCCGGTTGGGTGTAACCCGGACGGTCGTATCCGGCGCAATATCCAAGTCCTCTTCCGCTCATGGGACCCCTTCCTCGGGGTCCGGTTCTGTCTCCCCATGGCATTTATATCACCTCATTTTTGTTTTTTTTCATTTTTTCAGCGGCCGGCTGCGCCTGGGCATCCGGTCCAGTTTATCATCATTATGGCATTCTCTCCTGCCTTAGTATGTAATTGCCGCCCTCTATCCGGATGGCCCACCCGTTCACCAGGGCCTCGGCCACCTTCCTCCGGGCGCTCTTCAGATCGTTCCAGAGGCTCTTGCGGGACACCCCCATTTCCATGGCGGCGCTTTCCTGATCCATTCCGATAAGGTCCACCAGCCTGATGGCCTCGAACTCCTCCAGTGTGAGGGTGACCAGGCCGCCCGACCCCGGGGGCACTCCCCGGGGTTCGTAATGGCTCGCCGGGGGCATGGCCCCTATCCAGCGGGGTCCCCTGCCTCTTCCCCTTCCCCTGCCTCTTCCCCCGCCCCCTCTTCCGTAGCCTCTTCCACCACCTCCTCCGCCACCGCCGTACCCCATGGACATGTAACCTCCACGACCTCCCATATTTCCGCCCCGGCCCATTGCATTTCTTTGAAATGCCGTTTTTTCGTAAGTCATCAATATGTAACATGTGGGAGGAAGTATAAAAACGTTACTGCCTATTGGGAGTAAGTATATAAACCCTCCCGTGCCGGGGAATCAAATCTCGTAACTCTGTCCGGCCGACAACTGGAACACTTCACTGGGAACGCTGCCAGACAAAAAGAGGGTGGCCTCGAAACCGGTGCAGTGTCCGATGGCCATGAGTTTTACTTCCAGGGTTTGGAGACAGTCTGCAACCCGAACCAGGTAGTCGTCCTCTGCACCCATGAGGTGAAGTCCGCCGAAGACGGCGATTATCCGGTCCCTTCCTATCCGGTCTCGGATGGAGGACAGGGTGTTTATCACCCCGGCGTGGGCACAGCCGAAAAGCACCACCACCCCCTCCGCGGTCTCGATAACCAGGGCCTGGTCATCCAGCATCTCGTCGGTCACATACCTGCCCTTTCTCTTCAGCTTCATCCGGGGATTGTTACCCTCGTCCTCCTCCACCCGGAGTATCTCTCCGGTGGTCCACACGCCCCCGGCGATCTCGGTGGGTTCCTTTCGCAGTATGAAGTTGCCCGTGCGGAGCAGTTCGTCCCGGTCAAATGGTATGCCTATTTTCCTGCAGTTGGGTGGATCGCCGGCGTACTTCTTTTCCAGGGCGGCGGGATGGGCGAATACGTCCAGGGGGCCCCTTTGCTGAAGGAACCTTTTCAACCCCCCCGTGTGATCGTAGTGTCCGTGGGAAAGGGCCACAGCGTCCACGTCGGATGGGTCCAGTCCCATCTTCTTGAAGTTATGCATCAGCACATTTCCGGAAGCGCCGGTGTCCCACAGCAGCGTGAGGTCATCCGCCTCCACGTAAAGAGAAAGACCGTGCTGGCCCAGGAGGGGCTTGCCCGGTTCAACCGTGTTGGCCACCAGGGCCGTTATCCTCAATCGTTTGATCATTAGCTCAAACTCCCCGAATCGGCCCGGCCGTCACTTGACGTCTTCCGGTCTCATCTCTTCCATGTTTTCCCGGGCCTTTCTATAATAATTGGAGTAGAGCGCCACAGCCGGGTTGTGCCCCAGTACCCTGTCTTTGACTATGAAGGGCGAGACCGGTGCCTTTGACGATTTTATGAAAGCGGCGTCATGACCCACGCACAGTCCCACCATGAGGTTGAGATCTGTGTTTTCCCGGTTGAGCACCTCCGCCTGTCCCATGGGGTTGCACATGGCCTCCATGCCCTTCGGGGAGTGTAGGGTCTCAAGACCCAGGTCCTTTTTGTCGATGCCGCAGACCTTGCAGCATACTGAATGGACCTGGAAGTGTTTCCCCAGTACCCTGGAGAGTTCCGCGGCCTCATTTGCCATCCCTATGCAGAAGGCGATACCGATCTTCTCGTATCCCATGGCCGAGGCGTACAGGACCACCTCCTCCAGCCTGGTCTTCTTTCCGTAGTATCTGGATTCGATGGCCGTGGATATTGCATGTGATCGGAGATCATCATCCCGATACAGTTCCCTGGTCTCGTCTGCCAGGGCCGGGCAGTCCTTCCCCTGGTAGCATTGCCTGTTTTCACATTCAGCGCATTTCATCGGATAGCCTCGTTCTATTGGACCTTTTCGGGAGGGCCCATGGCCTTGCGGAGGGATGACACCGCCAGGGCCGCGCAGTGATTGTCACTTTCCGGAAGACCGCCCAGCTCCCGGTCCAGCATCTCAGGGGTGACCTTCCATGCCTCGGAGATCGTCATCCCCTCGACCCACCTGGCCAGCCGGTTGCCGCAGGCCTGGGACGACGCGCACCCGTCTGATAGGTATCTCACCTTCTCCAACCGGTCCTCCGGGATCATGATGAAAAATTCCATCATATCGCCGCAGGGCCCCCGGAGCGATGATGATAGTTGAGGTGAGCGGAGGGTGCCGCGGTGGGTCAGGTTCATGCATTCTTCCATGACCTTCAGAGAATAGAGCTCCTTCTCCTTTTCCGTTATCTCTCTTTGCACCTGGCCGACCCATTGGTCAAGATCGTCGTTCAACCGAGCATCTCCGTTATCTTGGAAAACATTTCCCGGACCGCCCGGGATGCACTGCAGTCGCCATGTTCTATAATGGACTTTTCCTCTATCATGGCCCTGGTAAAATCGTTGTCATAGGGAAGCACTCCCACCAGCGGGATGTCTGATCTTTTGCAGAACTCATCTATCTCCCGGGTCTTGAGGGTGTTTATGTCCGATTTGTTTATGCAAACCGATCTGGGTATCTCGAAGTGGTCCGCCACCTCCAGCACCCTGTGCAGGTCGTGGGCTCCAGACACCGTGGGTTCCGTGACCACCAGGACCAGGTCAGCGCCTGTGATGGCCGATATCACGGGGCAGCCGGTCCCCGGAGGGCCGTCCACGATCACCAGGTCCCTGTCGTGTTCTTTCGCCAGTGCCAGGGCATTCTTCCTCACCAGGGACACCAGCATCCCGGAGCCCTCCTGGGCGGCAAACAGCCGGGCGTGGGACATGGGACCGAAACGGGTGTTGGACATGTAAGCCTCGCCGGCGCTGCGATCCGCCATCTCTATGGCGTCCACCGGACAGACATGGGCGCATACCCCACAGCCCTCGCACCGGTCAGGGCGCATGGTCAGATCCTGCGAAAAAACCTCGAACCTGCAGTTGTCCCTGCACAGCCCGCAGCCCGTGCAGGTTTCCTCGTCCCGAATGGCGATCTTCAGCCCGGTGAAGGGTATGGTGTCAATGATGTCGGGTTTCAGGATCAGGTGAAGATCTGCAGCGTCCACGTCACAATCGGCCAGCACCGCGCTTTGTGCAACCGCGGCAAAGGCGGCGGTTATTGATGTCTTGCCGGTTCCCCCCTTGCCTGAAATGACGGTGAGCTCCTTGGGTTTTTTCAAATCAGTCATTTCACCACCTCCCTTATCCGGTCGTGGAGTTCCCTAAAACGCGTCTTCCATTGAGGCATCTCTTCAACAAAAGGCGTTCCCCGGGAGTACAGCTCGGCTATCTTCCTGTCCTGGGGTATCTTGAGCATGATGTCTATCCCTTCCCGTTCACAGTATCGGTCCACCCCGTCGTTACCGGAACCCTCCCTGTTGACCACCACCGCAAAGGGCTTTTTGATCTCCCTCATGACCTCCACTGCCAGTTTAAGGTCGTGAAGCCCGAAGGGGGTGGGTTCCGTGACCAGCAGCACGAAGTCCGCCGGTCCCACCGCTTCTATGACGGGACAGGATGTGCCGGGGGGGGCATCGATTATGACGTCCGACCCGTTGTCGATCTGCCCGGTCACCGCCTTCACCACCGGTGTGGCCAGGGGTTCGCCCAGCCTCAGCCTGCCCTGGGTGATGTGGATGCCACCGCACCGGTCCGACTCCAACGTTCCCAGAACCCTTTCGGTCTCGCTGACGGCCCCTTCCGGGCAGACCAGTCTGCACCCGCCGCACCCGTGGCAAAGCTCCGGAAACACCAGAACCTTCTTTCCCACGGCTGCCAGGGCGTTGTAGGCGCAGAACCGGGCGCACTCGCCGCAGCCAGTGCATTTTTCCTCATCGATCACCGGTACCGGTTTGACCACATCGGTGATCTTTTTGGGATCGCATGCCAAAAAAAGGTGGTCGTTGGGTTCCTCCACGTCACAGTCCAGCATCTGGACCCGATCCAGGCTCAGGGCCAGGTTGACCGCCAGGGTGGTCTTCCCGGTGCCTCCTTTGCCGGATGCTATGGCAAGTATCATTTCATCATCACCTAGTTGTTCTTTATCCACTGTCAGTACTTCTTGATGTTTGATCATTAACGCCTGAATATCCTTTGCCGGTCATCCCTTGCAGATGATATCTCCCACGGAAACGTTCAGATCGGCGGCCAGAACCGGACACTTGGCCATTAGAAGGAAGAAGATGTTCTCCCGGTCGCTGAGGGCCTCGTAATTGCCCTGGCCCTTGGAAATGACCACGTCGTGACCGGCCATGAAATCCCTGAACTCATCCCCGGTCCTTTCCATGCCGGGTCCCTCTCCGCCGCCCATCACATGGTGTATGGTGACGGCGGGGATTTTCGAAAAGCCCGCTTCCCGGGCATCTTCTTCCATGGCGTCGTTGAGGATGGGCGATCCCTTGACCGCCAGGGACACCTCCCGGATGGGGAAGCTCTCGAGAATGGTCTCCACCAGCAGCCGGTCGAACACTATCTCCCCGGCGTTATCTGTTATGTAAACCAGGGTCTTTGCGTTGCTCAGCCGGTTCCTCAACCTCTCCACGCTGTTTATGGCCAGGTGTTTTTTCAGTGCCGTTTCCATGGTACCTTTCAGGTCAAAGCTTGCTCCCTGGGCAAAATCCATGATGTTACCGGCGATGGCCACGCGGATGGCGGTTTCCAGCGGGTTTCGGGACCGGGATATGTTGGCCCTTGCATGTTTTAGCAGGTCCAGCGCCTGCCGGTTGCTGGTCTTTTTTGCATCCGAATAAGGATCGTTATCTCCGGTTTCCTTCCGGACCATCGAGTGGATAAGGTCCGCAAGTTCCGGGGGCGTTGTGCGCCAGTCCTCTTTTTGAAGTATCGACATGGCCCTCTTGAGAACCCTGGCCTGGGTGTCCTCATCGGCCCCGGAAAAACGGGCGGCCTGGATGGCCTGTCTTTGAAAACAGGGAATACAGTCCAGGTGAAGCAGCATTGACTTCCTTCTTGCAGCGCGGTTCTTCAGCAGTGACCGCCGTGGCCCTGACCGTGACCGCCTCCGATCCCCTGACCCCGGAAGGCGTGCTGGGCGCAGGCGTTCTCATCGGTGGCGGGTTGGAGTTTGTTCTGTTTGTACATCTCCACGGCGTCCCTTACGGTGCCGGATGCGCCTATATAGACCATTATGCCCTTTTCTTCAAACATCATTATGGCCCTGCGGCCGAGGCCGCCGCAGACCATTACCTCCGCGCCGGCCGCGTGGATGATATCCGGCGGGTAACCCGATCCACCCGCATGTTCGCTGGTGTTCGGGACCACCTTGACCTCGTTGGTCTCCGTATCCACCAAGGTGTAGTTGGGGACCCTTCCGAAATGTTCCCCCACGCCGTCGTCAAGGCCTCCTGGGCCAATGCTGGGAATGCATACTTTCATTTGATATCCTCCTTTGATTTTATATTGGTTTGACTTCACCAACTTCAACCGATGTGTTGTGTAACCTTAAATCATCTTTGTCCAAAACCGTGAATTCGTCAAGGGGGCGCGGGGTTTCAAAACCCCCTGCCTCCACCTCCTCCCCTACCCATCCCCCCTCCACGTCCCATGCCCATCCCGTTGTGGCTGGCCACGGTTGCGGAGCCCGCTTCCTGCAGCTTTCCCGCCTTGAAATCATCCAGGGCCTGCTGGACGTTTCCCTGGGCCCCGTGAAATATCTTGACGTTGCCGGCGGAAAGGGTGCTGTGGGCATTCGGGCCCACGTTCCCGGTGATGACGGCCTGCACTCCACGGTCGATGACGGCCTGGGATGCCTGTATGCCAGCGCCTCCCATGGCGTTGGCGCTGTTGTTCTCCATGGCCTCGAAATCCATTGTATCCATATCCACTATAATGAAGTAGGGACACCGGCCGAACCGTGGATCGATCATGTCGTTTAGGGTGTTCCCCGTGGACGAAACTGCAATCTTCATTTCATTTGCCTCCTTTTTCTATCCTTTTTACCATCTTCTTGACGATCTTTAAAAACGAGGATGCAGCGGGCGAGTTGTCCTTTTTGGCGAAGGGATCGTATCCCCCATCACCGGCCGTGACCACGGCCCCGTCCACCGGGATGGCGCCCAGGAAGGGCACATCCATCTCGAGAGCGCATCTCTTCCCGCCGCCGGCACCGAAGAGCTGGACATCCTTGCCGCAGTGGGGACAGACAAGGCCGCTCATGTTCTCCACTATGCCCAGTATGGGCAGCTTGAGCCTCCGGGCGAAGGTGACGGATTTACGGGCGTCCATGAGGGCCACATCCTGGGGTGTGGTGACGATGACCACGCCGTCCATGTTGGGAAGGAGCTGGGCAATGGAAAGGGGTTCGTCGCCCGTACCGGGCGGGAGGTCTATTACCAGGTAATCCTGAACGCCCCACTTGACCTCGCCGAGAAGCTGCTGGATGGCGCCCATCTTCAGCGGTCCTCTCCAGATGACCGGGGTTTCCTCGGACTGGAGAAGAAATCCCATGGATACCAGGCTGAGACCGTCATCGGTCTTCACAGGCAGCATGCCGTCCTCTTCCGCCTCCATGTGCTTCCCCTCCGCTCCCAGCATCTTGGGAAGATTGGGTCCCGTGATATCCACATCAAGGACAGCCACCTTCTTGCCAGAGGCCGACAGGGCCCGGGATAGGTTTGCAGCCACCGTGGACTTTCCAACGCCTCCCTTGCCGCTCATGACGGCTATCTTGTGCTTTATGGCTGCCATCTTTTCATCGATCTTGATCTGTTCCGGCCGTTTTCCAGCCGCACAACTTCCGTTCATGTTCATCAACTTCTGGTCCACTGTTGTATTACATCCAGTGTAGACCTTCAAGCCAAATAACCATTTCCCGTGCATGTTCGGGAATTTGCCGGTTTGATCGGGTGATAAATGGGCATGTTGGAACCGGGATGGGGGATATTTCATCTCCCCTCAAAATATTTCGACATGATCTTTTCCTCGCCCCGTCTGAGGGTTTCGGAGAGAGTTGACGGTGAGATGTTGAGGACCTTGGCAAGTTCCTTCAGCGATATCCCCCTGGGGTAGTGGAAGTATCCCCGATCATGGGCGGCCCTTATGATGTTCTCCTGGTGCTTGGTCAGGATGTCCTTTCTTGTGAGCTTGGATTTTCTCACCAGGTCCACCTGGCATCCGGTTTTTTTAAGGTTATCCATGAGCATGGAGATCTGGGTGAGCTCGGAGGCCAGGAGCGTCCAGGAAAGGCCACCCCCCTCTTTTAACACGGATTCTGCCAGGAAACACTGGGAATTTGTCAGTGCCTTGCACAGATAGCATCGGTCGGTCTCCACGGTGCCCAGTGATCTGTCCCCCTCCTTGTACGTGAACACTGCCTGACACACGTTGGGGTTTTCCTGTATCTTTTCTATGATCCTTTTGGAGATGTCGTCCGATGCTACGATCTCCACCAGCCCACGGCCTGAGTTCCCTCCCATGCCGACGCAGTCCAGGAATCGTATGGAGGCTTCAAGATCGTTGCCAATATCCTTTATCCATCCCTCGGGGACCCGGATGTTCAACACTATCTCGTGCACGTCATTTGTATATTCTTTCCGGTTTATCATTGTTGTGTTGTGCCAGTGTTGGTAACAGAATGGTTGTATGACCAGGGCGATTGAAAAGTCCCCGCTGGCCCAGGCGGCGGGAAAATATTAATCATCCCAGGAGACATTGGTCGGTCCATGACACTTGACGCCAGGCGATTGAAGGAGGATTTTCCCTGTCTTGATCAAGAGATCGATGGCAAACCGGTGGTTTATCTCGACAATGCCTGCATGACCGTCAAGCCCCGTTGCGTCATGGATGCCATGAACGAATATTACAATCAATATCCCGGTTGCGCCGGCCGATCGGTTCACTCCTTTGCAAACAAGGTGACCGAGAAGATGGACGAGGCCAGGATGATCGTTCGGGAGTTCCTAAATGCCGATGATGAACGGGAATGTGTGTTCATGAAGAACACCACCGAGGGTATCAATCGCATATCCGGCGGGATAGGTCTTGAAAAAGGGGACCGGGTCCTGACCACCGACAAGGAGCACAACTCCAATCTGGTGCCCTGGCATATGCAGCGGGAATGGCGCGGGGCGGTTCACCAGGTGGTGAAGACCAGGGATGACAACACCTTCGATATCGAGGCCTTCAAGGAGATGATGGGACCGGATGTGAAGATGGTGGCCATGGGACACGTGGCCAATTTGGACGGCGTGGCCATCCCGGCCAGGGAGATAATCGAGATCGCCCACGATCACGGTGCCATGGTGATGCTGGACGGTGCCCAGAGCGCTCCCCACCAGGCCGTGGATGTGCAGGATCTTGATGTGGATTTCTTCGTGTTCTCCGTCCACAAGACGGTGGGACCCACGGGAATGGGGATAATGTACGGAAAGATGGAATACCTCAAGGACCTCAAACCCACCACTGTGGGAGGGGAGACGGTGCAGGACACCTTTTTGGACCATTCGGTTCTCAGGGGTCCGCCCTACCGCTGCGAGGCGGGTCTTCAGGATTATGGAGGCATCATCGGCACCGGTGCCGCTCTCCGTTACATCATGGACGTGGGCAGGGACAGTATCCACCAGTGGGAGCTCCACCTCAACCGGATCATGACCGAGAGACTGGCCGGCCTTGACGGGTTTTCAATCATCGGACCCCGGGACCCATCGCTTCGGACCGGTATAATGTCATTCAACATAGCTGACATGCTCCCTTCCGACATCGGTACCTACCTGGACGAGGAATACAAGGTGATGGTCAGGGCGGGTCGCCACTGTGTCCATTCATGGTTCAACGCCCGGGGGGTGGACGGGTCGGTCAGGGCATCGGTCTACCTCTACAACACCGAGGAAGATATCAAGATATTTTGTGACGGTGTGGAAGAACTCCTATGACCAGTCGCACCGGCCATCCGGACACGCTGTGCTTATTGGTCCGTTCATGAATCGGCGGTGATGCGATGGGTCTTAGTATTTCTTGGGCGTCAGTATGTATACCGCCCAGCCGCAAAATTCCCTGCCGAATCTGAAATGCTCGTCCTGATTTTCGTGGAGCCAGTCGATGACCTGCTGGCGCTCGGGGTGGTCCGCATTCTCCTCGATCCACTGGCAAAGGCCATACCAGTTGCCCGCCTCGTACCGGGCCCAGTCATCATCGCTGGCCCGTACCATGTACATGATGTCGTACCCCTCCTCCCTTGCCGTCTGGGCTATTTCGTATTCGGTCAGGAACATGGGGTATTTCTCCTGGTACTCTTCCGGGATGGGGGTCTTCAGCCAGTAGGGCTCTCCCACCACCAGTTTGCCGTTGTCGTGGATGGTGTCTTTCATCCCCCTGATCGATTTTCTGAAGTCTCCCCATATGAAGGAAGCGCCTATGCAGGCTGCCACATCGAAGGCGTGTTTTTCGTATTCGTACCTGGAGCCGTCCATGCAAAGGATCGAAAGCCTGTCCTGGAGACCCCGCTCAGCGATCTTCCTCTCCGCCCTGCTGCACACGTGCGGTCGGATGTCCACACCGATCCCGTTTATGCCGAAGGTCTCCGCCCATATGATCAGGGGTTCGGCATAGCCGCTGCCGAAGTCCAGCACCCTTTGTCCCTCCTTCATGCCGAGGAACCTGCCCACGGTCTCTATCTTGTCGGCGGAGAAGGGGTTGATCAATTCGATGTTGCGCTCCGCTATGTTGTACAGCTCAAAGATATCCATACGACGGACCTCCCGTTTTTCATGAGGGCGGTGTAGCGGGGTATCCTACAAAAACCTTGAGCCGGTTAAAACGGGTCCAGTAAAACCACCGTATCCTGTCCCACCGCAGATTGGAGGTTTACATTTTAATACGATCATGTGGATTGTCCAGCTGTCCGGTGGGGGTAAAGATGAAAATTGACGAAAATAACCTGTCACGGCTGGAAACGGATTACGGGGGATACCTGAAGGGGGAGGCTGTGGATGCCTTCTTTGAAGATTTCGATATCAAATTCTCGGCGGGCCACTGGTGCGCCGGTGACTTCTACGACAGGTTCGCCACCGAAGGGTACAACAGCAACGATCCGGATTTCTCATCTGACATACTGTCCCAGATAAGGAGGGTCAAGCAAGCAGGCATAAAGGGCATCGAGATGCAGAGCCATCTTTTCGTGGATGACAGGTTCAACACGGATCACGATACCGTCAAGAACGTGAAGGCCGAGCTTGAAAGGCAGGGCATGGTGCCAACCAACATGGCTCTGAACCTTTTTTCCGACCCCAAGTGGAAGCTTGGATCGCTTACAAATCCCGACAGGTCCCGGCGGGAGGATGCGGTGGCCGCTGCCCTCCAGGGGGTGGAGACGGCGAGGGACCTGGGATGCACTTCCGTAACCCTCTGGCCCGGTTCCGACGGGTGGGATTACAACTTCCAGGCGGACCACGAGGGCTTGCTGGAGCGGTTCATCGAAGGCTGCTGCTCAATCAACGAGGGGGCGGTCCGATCCGGCCTCCGCTTCGGTGTGGAGGCCAAGCTTCACGAGCCCCGGGAGGGTAACATGATACTGCCCACGAGCCACATGTCCATACTGGTTGCCAATGAGGTGAACGAAAGGTGCGGCGGCAGCAACATGGGACTGATAATCGATTACGGCCACGAGCAGATGTACGGTGTCAACCCGGGCTTCACCCTCTGCGCCGCAAAGGTCTTTGGGGTGCCGCTCGTCAATTTCCACATAAACACTGCAAAGCTTCACAGCAACGACGAGGACAGGGTTGCCGGAACGGGTGACAACTGGCGCCTGGCCGAGTTCTGCTACGCTGCCATAAAGACCGGTTATTCCGGCTGGTTCTCCGAGGACCAGTTCACCTACCGGATGGACCCGGTGAAGGCCATGGCCCTTTCAAAGGAACTCTTCTCAAATGTCATGAAGAAGGCATTGCTGATATACAAAAACAGGAGCGTCCTGGAAGATGCCCAGGCAACGGGCGATGCCGGCAGGACCATAGACGCCGTGAAAGAGATACTCATGTGATCGCCTCTTGAAAAACGGTGTTGACGACAATGAGTACAGAACCACTCCCGGGCAGGTTGACGGAGGTGATGGCAGGGATATCCGCCACCGCCCGGGAACTTTGCTTCAGGGGCTGGGCGGAAAGGAACGCTGGCAACATATCGGTGGACGTGACAGGCCTTGTTGGGTCCGATCACCATGGACTGGACGATATCGCCATTGCCGGAGAGGAAAGGTCCTATCCCTACCTGGCCGGTCGTAGCCTGTTGATAACCTGCACAGGGAGCCGGATGAGGGATATGATCGACCATGCTGAGGATAACACCTGTATATTGAGGATGGATGACAGGGGGGACGGTTACAGGATGATCCGGTCTCCCCATGCAGACTCGCGCCCGGCATCGGAGCTGGCCTCCCACCTGGGAATACACCAGATCATGAGAGCCCGAAAGACCGATATGGCAGCTGTCCTCCACACCCATCCCACCGAACTGGTGGCCCTGACCCACATCCCCCGGTTCAAGGATGAAGCGGTTCTCAACAGGCTCCTCTGGTCCATGCACCCGGAGACCAAGGTGGTGGTCCCCGAGGGGGTGGGGATGGTTCCTTACAATGTGCCGGGGTCAGCCGAGCTTGGAGAGGCGACCGTTGCCGCCTTTGAAAACCACAGGGTGGTCATCTGGGAAAAGCACGGCAGTGTTGCGGTGGGAAGGGACCTGGCCGAGGCCTTCGATCTGATAGACACCATGAACAAGTCCGCCCGGATATTCTTTCTGTGCAAGGCCGCAGGGTACGATCCCGAGGGGCTCACGGACGAGCAGGTGTCCCGGCTGGAACGGGTGTTTCTCGGCGAGGGGAACACTGCATGAGTGCCCACCGTTTCCTGGCGGTCGACCTGGGCGCCGGGGGAGGCAGGGTCATGGAGGGGCGGCTGGAGGGCGGCAGGCTAAAACTGGAGGAGATACGGAGGTTTCAAAACGAGATGATGGAGGTGGAGGGTCACCTCCACTGGAACATCGAGTATCTCCAGGACCAGGTCCTTTGTGGTTTGGAAGATTGTGCATCCCGGGGACCGTTGGAGGGGATCGGCATTGACACGTGGGGGGTGGACTTCGGCCTGCTGGGACCCGACGGCCGGCTTCTGGGGCCGCCTTTTTGCTACAGGGACCACCGGACCGACGGCGCCATAGAAGATTTTTTCCGAATCGTCCCCAGGGAACGGGTTTTCGCTCTCACCGGTATACAGGTCCTCACCATCAACAGCCTGTTCCAGCTCTACTCCATGGTGAGGGACGGGTCATCGCAAATAAAGAGGGCGTCGGATATACTGTTCATCCCCGATATTTTCAACCACCTCCTGAGCGGAATCAAGGCAACGGAGTTCACCTATGCCACCACAACCCAGCTCTACAATCCCGCAAAGGGCGGTTGGGAGGACGGACTGTTTTCGGCCATGGGCCTTTCAACCGACCTGATGCAAAATATAGTGGATCCGGGAACGGTACTTGGCCCTGTCCGCTCCGACATATGCAGAGGAATCGACAATGCCGGGACGGTTGTTATTGCCCCCGGGACCCATGACACCGCCTCGGCCGTTGCGGCGGTGCCCGCCCGGGGCGATGACTGGGCGTTCATCAGCTGTGGAACCTGGTCCCCCATGGGAGTCGAGGTGAAAGAGCCGGTGCTGAGCAGGAGGGCCATGGAGCTCAACTTCACAAACGAGGGCGGGGTGGGCGGCGGGTTCAGGCTGCTGAAGAACATAACCGGGATGTGGCTTCTCCAGCAGTGCATGAAGGAGTGGGATAAGGGCACATCATTGGACTATCCCACGCTCATGGACATGGCCCGGGCCGCTGAACCTTTCAGGTCCATAATCGATCCCGATGATTCGTTGTTCTTGTCCCCCTCCAGCATGACAGGTGCCGTGGGCAAGTTCTGCCGGGACAGCGGGCAGCCGGAACCGTCCGCCCCCGGAGAGTTCGTCAGGTGCATCCTGGAGAGCATAGCCCTGAGGTACCGCCAGGTCCTGGGCGAGATCAGGGAGGTGTCTCCCGGGCCCGTGAACCGACTCCACATTGTGGGCGGCGGGTCGAGAAACGACCTGCTGTGCCGGTTCACCGCAGACGCCACGGGCCTTCCGGTGACCGCCGGGCCGGCGGAGGCCACCGCCCTGGGCAACATAATGGTCCAGGCCATGAGCTTGGGATGTGGGGATTCGATCGACGAACTCCGCAGGGTGGTGAGCCGGTCCTTCGAAATTGTCCACTACGAACCCCAAGACCATGACACCTGGGCCCAACCATACCGGCGGTTCCTGTTGCTGGGATCGGAAAAATGAAATGATCGAAGTGAAAGTGAGAGTGAGAAAATGGATATCGAACCCCCCACCGGACTCCGTTGCGAGCATCTTGTGGACCCTTTGGGAGTTGACGTTTCAAGGCCCCTCCTTTCCTGGACGTTGGAGAACCCGGGCCGGGGTCAGACCGTCCGGGCGTTCCGGGTGATAGTTGCATCCGATGAGGAAAATGCCCTGAAGGAAACCGGGGATGTATGGGACAGCGGCCTTGTCACCCCGGCGGGTAGCAACAGCGTTGAGTACGGCGGGAAACGCCTTCGGTCCTGCACCCGCTACCACTGGCGGGTCATGTGGGTGTCGGGCGGAAAGGAGGCCAGCCGGTTCAGCGACGTTGCCCGTTTCGGTACGGGCCTTCTTGACCGGCGGGCCTGGAAGGCAAGGTGGATAGGCCGGGCAAGGTGCACGGAACACGTATCCGGGGAATCTGTGAACGTGGGTATCACTACAGGACCCCTGGTGCTGGCCCACGGGGTGTACCTTCGAAAGGAGTTCAGTACCCCCTGCTCCGAAAGGGTCAGGAGGGCAACGGCCTGCATATGCGGCCTGGGATTTTACGAGCTTTACATGAACGGCAGGAGGGTGGGTGATCGCGTCCTGGACCCCGCCCAGACAGACTATGGGAAGACCGCCCTGTACTCCACCTACGACGTCACCGATCTTGTGGGTGAGAGGAACGCCGTGGGCATACTCCTGGGCAACGGCCGGTATATCAAAAACTACGGTTTCTCCCATCCAAGGGCCATCCTCCAGATCCAGATCGAGTATGTATCCGGCGGCAAGGAAACGATCGTAACGGACGGATCATGGAAATGCAGTCACGGGCCCCTGCTGGAGAACGGCCTCTACTCCGGGGAACGCTACGATGCGAGGCTGGAGATGCCCGGGTGGGACCAGCCCGGTTTTTCAGATTCCGATTGGGACAGGGCTGTGACGCTGCGGGAAAGGATGCCCGTGTCCCAGATGGTCCAGCCCATCCGGGTGACAAGAACGATAACGCCGGATAGGGTGTCGAAACCTGAACCGGGCATTCATGTTGTGGATTTTGGCCAGAACTTCGCGGGGTGGGTGAGGCTGAGGATGAAGGGTCCCCGGGGCACCCGGATCTCCTTGAGATATGCGGAGCTGGTTGATGATGAGGGCATGTTGAACATGGGCCCCAACCAGAAAGCGGATGCGTCGGACATCTACATCATGAAGGGCGGGGGACCCGAGTCCTTCGAACCGAAATTCACCTACCATGGGTTCAGGTACGTGGAGGTGAAAGGATACCCCGGTACCCTGACAAAGGATGACATCCAGGGACGCGCCCTGAATTCGGACATGGAAGGTACGGGGAGATTTCGCTGCTCCAACGGGCTCTTCAACAAGATACATGATAACATACTTAGGGGCTTTTGCTCAAACGCCATGGGCCTTCCGACTGATTGTCCACAAAGGGACGAGAGGTACGGTTGGCTGGCAGATGCACACCTTGCAGCCGAGATGGCCATGTTCAATTATCACACCGCCGCCTTCTACAGAAAATTCCTGCGTGATATCCGCCTGGCCCAGAAGAGGAACGGAAGCCTTCCCAACGTCGCCCCTCCCTACCTTCCCCTCTATCCCGCCGATCCGGCCTGGGGATCTGCCTACATCACCATCGCCTGGCTTCTGCACAACCACTACGGCGATACCAGATTGCTCAGGGAGCATTACCCGTACATGAAGCGGTACGTGGATTTTCTGTCCAAGGTGTCCGAGGACCACGTGATCCGTGGCATAGGAAAGTTCGGCGACTGGTGCTCGCCCGGGGAGACCTATCCCAAAAAGACACCCGTGGAACTGACATCCACCTGGTACTACTTTCACGATGTGCTGCTTCTTTCAAGGATAGCCGGGCTACTGGGGGAGAGGAAGGACGCCGAAACCTTGAGCAACCTTTCGGAGCGGATAAGGGATTCCTTCAACCGGGAGTTTTTCGACGGCGTGCGTTACAGGGGCGGTGGGCCGGGAGCCGGGAACGGAGTTCTAAACCAGACCTCCAACATACTGCCCCTGTCTCTTGGCATGGTCCCGGAGGGAAAGGAAAAAACGCTGGTGGAGGAGATGGTTTCCAGTCTGAAAGACGACCACGATCACCACCTGGACACGGGAATTGTCGGGACCAGGTACATACTGGACGTGCTGACGGACGCCGGTCACGGCGAGGCCGCGTGCAGGGTGGCCAGTCAGAGGACCTATCCCGGCTGGGGATACATGATAGAAAGGGGCGCCACCACGTTGTGGGAGAGGTGGGAGGAGTATACCGGGGACGGCATGAACTCCCACAACCACATCATGTTCGGAAGCATAGACGCCTGGTTCTACAGGGTGCTGGCGGGGATATCCTGCCTGTCACCGGGCTGGGGTAAAATACAGGTGAGACCCCACGTGCTGGGCGAATTGACATTTGCGGAGGCCGCTGTAAAGACTGTCAGGGGAACCGTATCCGTTTCGTGGAGGAGGGATGATGATTCCTTTACAATGGACCTGCAAGTGCCCGTGGGATGTGAGTCGGTCATTTGGATACCTCTCCTTTGGAAAGGGGCATCGATACGGGAGGGTGACTCTGTGATATGGGAGAGGGGTAAAAAGACCGAGACGGTAAAGGACATATCCTTCACGGGTGTGGACGGAATGCATGCCGGTTTCCGATCCGGCAGCGGGACGTTCCGCTTTGTCGAAAAGAGGCAGGCCTGACCTGTCTGCCATCCCGTCCCCACCGCAAACACGAAGGTCCACGATCCCCATGCCCCTGTCCATGAGATCCGCAACCGAGTACCTGGTGTTCAACACCGACAAGAGACGGGCATACATCCGAATAACCGACAAGGTGGCCGAAGTGGTGTCCTCTTCGGGCGTCCGGGAAGGGATGGTGCTGGTGTCAGCCATGCACATAACCGCCGGGGTCTACGTGAACGACGCCGAGTCAGGGCTCATTGCCGATATCGACAGGTGGGTGGAGGAACTGGCCCCCGCCCGGCCGGACTACCGTCATCACCGGACCGGGGAGGACAACGGCGATGCCCATCTCAAACGCATGCTGGTGGGGCAGCAGGTGGTTCTTCCCATTACCGGTGGTGAGCTGGACCTGGGTCCCTGGGAGCAGGTCTATTACGCCGAGTTCGACGGCCGGAGGAAAAAACGGGTGATAGTCAAGGTGATGGGAGAGTAGGCGAAGCATCGTTTGCTCAGAACATCCCCTTGGTCCGGGTGCGCCATGTTATCCAGGCCTTGGTATCGCTTTCCTTGAAAAAGTCCACGCAATCTCTCAAGTAGACCACGCATTCCTGGTTCTCGGGGTTGATCTTTACCACGTTGTAGAAACTCTCCGCCGCTCCGTAGAATTCCCCCTCTCCCATGAGCATCTTTCCCCTGTTGTACCAGGCGTTCTCGAACTTTGGATGTATCTTGACAGCCTTGTCGTAGAAGTAGAGTGCCTCTTTGAGCTTGCCCTGTTTCTGGCGGATGAAACCGATGTTGTTGAGGGCGGTCACGTTTCGCCCGTCCACGATAAGTATCTTTTTGAAATGGTCGACGGCCGTATCCAGATGACCGTTCTCGAAGGCCTTGAGTCCCAGGAACTCCAGATACTGGGTGTCCGTGCTCTGCTCTCCACCGCCTGCACGAAAATCGGAGGGTACCATGTCCTCCGGGGGAGGTGCGTCTTTCATGTTGGAAACGTCCGGGGTGAAGTCGGATTCGAGGGGAGGTGAATCCTCCAAAAGGACCTCCTCGATGGGACGGTCGTCATCTTCCGTGATCTCTTCATAGTAATCCGCGTTCTCCTCAGTGATTCCCTCCTGATCATCAGGAAGAACGTCATCGATCTCGTCCGGGAGCCCTTCTTCCTCCTCCGGAAGCTCCCGGAGAGGGGGTTTCTCCACAAGGCCTCGGGATCTGGGCTTGGCCTGTTTACCCGGTTTGCCCGGTTTACCCATCTTGGACGGTTTCTTCTTGGCCTTCAGTGATCTGGGTTTTGCCGGTTTGGCCCCGGGCGCTTTGCCCGGTTCGGACGATGGCGTTTTATCCGGAGCGGCCCTCTTTTTCTTTTTTGATGCCTTTTTGGGTTTAGCTGTCTTCTTTTTGCTCGGGGGCTCGAGTTCCGATCCGCCCTCTTCCAGTTTTGTGAGGATCTTTCTGAGGAAGAACTTGGCCTCCCGGTTGTCGGGATCCATCTCCATGATGCTGTCGTAGACCTGCCAGGCCTCCTGGAGCTCGTTGTCCTGGAAGTGATTCCGGGCGGTGGTGAGGAGTTCCCTGACCTGATCCTTGACCGAGGGGATATCCTGCTCATCCTCCGCCTCATCTTCGGGCTCCTCCGAATCCGACTCCTGATCCACGTCAGGTGCCTCATCTTTCTCCCCGTCATCCGGCCCCTCCTCATCATCACCGATACCCCCGGTATCATCAACATCCCTGTCCTCTTCACCACCCATCTCCAGTTCGTCCGCCGTCTCCGGTCCCTCCTCCATCTCCGGCCCGTCCTCTTCATCGCCAAGGTCAAGCTCTCCGGCGGCTTCGTCCATCAGAGAATGATCGTCCAGGTCGGATGAAGGTTCGGGGGGTTCCTCCGCCCTGGCGTCCTCGGCCTGCTTGAGTATCCTGGTCTTTATGACCTTGAAATCCGATCTGACCTCATCCAGGTTGTCCGGGTCCTTTATGTCCTCCAGGATGCTCTGGATCTCCAGTTCGAAACCATCCGGGGGAAGTGACTGGAGCTCCTTTCTGATGGCCGACAGTTCCTCGATGTCGGTCATGAGCTTTGTCAGCACGTCCCAGGCGTTGCGGGGATCGGATTCCACCTGTTGCTGGACATTGTCCACGTTGAAACCATCGCTGCGGATGTCATCCAGCTCGTTGCGGATATCCTCAAGATCACTGTTCAGACTGGCAACTGCCTTCTCCAGGGACGTGAGGTCTTCTTCGATATCATCGATCATGTCCGGGTTGTTGAGTTTCTCCTCTATTCGGAAGATATCCTCGGCGAAGTGTGTATCATCCAGTTTGTCAACCCTCTTTCTCAAGAGGACCAGTTTCTCCACGTCTGCAACGAAGGTGGAGAACACCTTCCAGGCATCGTCAGGGTCGCCCTCAACTGCCTTCTCGAGCCTGGTGACCACCCAGCCCTCGCTGCGGAGATCGTCGATCTCGGAACGGAGTTCTTCCCGTTTTTGTTCCATTTCCTCGGTGTCGTCTGGAATGGCCGGTTCCTCCCCGGTTGTGGGATCAGGATGTTTTATCGGACCAGGCAAATCCTGTTCCATGATATTTAGGGCTTTTCTTCAAAAGTTTCAGGTTCGTCTGATGGCAAAGGGGTTTTTTAGGGTTTCCCCCGAACGTTGACCGTTTCCCCGCTGCCATGTCCATTCCAAGGGTATCTGGATCAAAGTTAAATATATCCCCAAGACTCCATACAAACCGATGGAGTTCACCATTGACCGTATGTCAGACGTGGTCGCACTGGTCATAGAACTGGCGTTCATCCTGCTGGTATTCCGGTTCATGTACCGGATGAAGGATTCCGGCGCCAAGGTTTGGCAGGACATGTCCGAGGACCTGCTCATACTTTCGGTGTTTTTATTCCTTGGCCAGGTGTTCATGTTCATGTCGGACGGATTTTCCAATAACGATCACACCCTTCTTCTGATGCTCACCGGCAACCTCTTCTGGATGGCATCCGCCTACCACGGGTACAGCATGGTCAGGAAGGTTACCGAGGCGGTGGGGGGGATGCTGGCTTGACGGACCCCACGATCTCCATACTGGCCGTCAGGGTGATGGTGCTTGGCCTGGGGGCCATACTGTGTCTCATGGGTTCCATGAAGGCATTTTTCCAGGCCTTCAATCTGCCTCCCTCGGAGTTCAAGGGCTTCTTCCGCTACCTGGGGGCCAGCCTGTTCGTTTTAGGCCTGGTCCTCCTGCTGTTCAGCTTCGGGGACGCGTTCAAGTATACAACGGAACCGTCCTGGGCAACCACGGTGACGGATATGGCATCCTTGTTGGGTGTTGCCGGGATAGTGTTCTTCGTGATGAGCATATCCAAGATAACAAGATACGTGGGATCCTGACATGGGCCGGAATATCTTTTCACGGAAGGTCATGAAGGCCGCCGAGAAGGCAATGGGCGGTATTGGAGAGAACTTCATGCGCCGACAGTGCGAACGGCTCAACATGGACCTGGATGATCTGGACCGGGAAGATCTCCCCCAGCTGGCCACCGAGGTCAAGGCCAACTCGGTGCTCATTGTCGGCAAGGCCAGGGCCCAGGCGCTTCATGCAGAGCTGATGAAGATATTCGAGGAATAGGCGGACCAGGGATCAGATGCCGTTCCCTGTCCCCAGTTCCCTGTCCCCAGTTCCCTGTCCCCAGTTCCCTGTCCCCAGTTCCCTGTCCCCAGTTCCCTGTCCCCAGTTCCCTGTCCCCAACGAACCGCATATCCTCCTGGCCTGAAGGTTAAATTTCCGTGCAAAATATTAAGACCCGAATTATCATGATGATCCTTGACCAGGAGGAGTATTGTTGAATAAGGTCAAACGATCAAAAAAAACCAGGGCCGGCTCCGGTAAGGACCCCGCCATGGGAACACCCGGAGAGGACACCGCTTCATCCGAACCTGCTTTGCCCTATCCCGCATCATCCGAACCCGTTCCCCCGGGATCGGAAAAGGCCGGGCAGGCCGTGGACGTATCGGGCCAATCGACACCATCTCCGCCCCCGTCCACCCAGGAAATGCCACCGCCCCCTCCTCCACAGATACAGGATGTTCCCCCTCCACCGCCTCAACAGGATGTTCCCCCTCCACCGCCCGGTCAGGAACCTTCCCCACCTTCCCCCGATCAGAATGTTCCTCCCCCGCCTCCGTTGGCCCCGGATGTGCAGGTACCCAAGGGTAAACCGCCCCGGCAGCCCATGACCGCAGGGTCCTATCTGGGTCTGGCGGCGGTGGTACTGATAATTATTGGAATGTTCCTGCCGCTTTACGGCATCACTCTAAACCAGGAAGACGTGACCGACGGAAAGGATGAACCGTTCATCGAGGTCTACGGTCACAAGGGTCCTGTGGTCAACGAGGACATACTGGACGAGATGGAAGATCTGGGAGATGACGATGAGGAGGATACCCGGACAGGATCGGACGTTCTGGTGTTGAGATCGGTCTCAAGTCGGGAAAATGACAGCGACGGGGACGGGATATCCGATGCCAACGAGACCCTCAACGGAACCAACCCCAACAACCCCGACACGGACGGTGATTATCTCTGGGACGGGGATGAACTGGATAACGGCACCGATCCCCTGAACTGGGACACCGACATGGATGATGTCAGTGATTATGATGAGATAAATTCAGGTACAGACCCTCTTGATGAGGATTCGGATGACGACGGTATAAAGGATGGCGCGGAAGGCTATATGGGAACGGATCCATTGATCGCGGACAGCGACGGCGACGGCCTGGAGGACGGAAACGAGTCCCTCAACGGAACCAGCCCCACCAATCCGGATTCCGACAATGATGCCATTTGGGACGGTGACGAGCTGGTAAACGGCACCGATCCTATGGACCCCGATTCGGATGATGACGGGCTTACCGATGGTGCTGAGGTGGAAGGGGGGACGGATCCCCTGAACCCAGATACAGACGGTGACAACCTCTGGGACAATGATGAGTACATGTTCGGCACGGATCCTCTGGACAGTGATACGGACGATGATGGTCTGGAGGACGGAAACGAGTCCATGTACAACACAGATCCCAATATATATGATACAGACGGTGACGGGATATCCGACGGTGATGAGGTCCTTAACAACACTGATCCCCAGCAGTTCGATTCCGATTGGGACGGTCTATCGGACGGTGATGAGATAAACAACGGCACCGATCCCTTGAAATCAGATACGGATTCCGATGGTATCACGGACGGTGATGAATTGTGGAGGGGTACCGATCCCCTCAACGAGGATACGGACGGAGACGGTATCAAGGACGGTGATGAGGACAACTATGCAACTGACCCTCTCGACGTTGATTCCGATGGCGACGGGCTATGGGATGGGGATGAGATCAGCAACGGGACCCAGCCCAACATGAACGATACCGATTGGGATTCGATACCCGATGGTGACGAGGTCCTCAACGGCACGGACCCCAACAACCCCGACACGGATTACGATGGCCTTTCCGACAGCCAGGAGATCGCCTCCGGCACCGATCCCACTAAAGGCGACACCGATGGCGACGGTCTATCCGATGGCGATGAGGAAAGTCAGGGCCTTGACCCCCTGAATTCGGATACGGACGGCGATGGTATTTCTGACAATGACGAGATGTTCGGGGGAACCGACCCCCGCAACAGCGACGGTGATGGCGATGGGATATTGGACGGTGACGAACTGGCCAACAACACGGATCCCAACAGCTATGACAGTGACGGTGACGGCCTGGGTGATGGTGACGAGTTGAAGAATGGCACCGATCCCATGAGCTGGGACACCGACGGCGATGGAATGTCCGACGGCAACGAGATCAGCATGGGTACCGATCCAACGGACCCGGGGGATGGGGGAGGCGGAGGACCGGTTGAAGACGACAGTGATGGGGACGGCCTGTCCAATGGTGAGGAAATGAATGAATACAACACCGACCCAAACGACCCGGACAGCGACGGCGACGGGGTATGGGACGGCCAGGAGATCATGGACGGCACCAACCCAACGGATCCGAAGGATTTCAGGGAGCAGGATGGCGGGGGCGACATGGACGGCGACGGTATTCCGGATCATAAGGAGAACGAGATGGGAACGGATCCCACATCCCCGGACACTGACGGCGACGGTGTGAACGATGATCAGGAGATACTGGCCGGCTCTGACCCATTGGACCCGGAAGACAAACCTGATATGAAGGATGTGGTGGACAGCGACGGTGACGGTCTCTCCGATGATCAGGAGGACCAGTATGGCACTGATCCCTTCGATCCCGACAGCGACGGTGACGGGAAACCCGACGGCCAGGAGGTGTTGGAAGGGTCCGATCCCAAAGTGGAGGATAACCAGGACTCCGACGACGGGTATGATGACGACGACGGATCCAACGACGATGATGACGATGATGACGATGAAGGACAAGACGAGGAGGGCGATTTCCTGGGCGACATGGGACCGGTCATGAGCATATGCCAGGTCGTCTTTCTCATAACCCTTCTCATCTTCGTGATCACCATGATCCGCATATTCCTGGCCAGGGATTACAAAAAACGCCGAGGGATAATGATCAAGTCCGGGGCGGGTCTCATCGTGACATTCATAATAGTGATTCTTTTCTTCACCATGATCTTCCCGGGTCTTATCGGGGCCGACGAGTCCGGTGAAGACGACGATGGTGGGGATGGTTCAGGGGACGATGACGACGATGGCGGTGATGAGGATCCCTTTGGAAGCATTTTTGCAAACCCTGTGAAGGGACAGGAGACGGTGGAAATAGACGGCGCTGACGATCTGACAATCAAATGGGGCTTTGGCCTGGGTACCTGGTTCATGCTTGTGGGTGCGGTCCTGTTGATCGTTGGGGGTGTGGTGGAGTGGGTGCTGGGAAGTAAGAAGGAAACCGCCGCCCCTGCTGTTCCCCCGGCTCCAGCCCAATGATCGGGAATGCCTGAGCGCAAGAACATATTTTTCCCCCCAAGTCGTATTTAGGTCCAAGATGGACGAAGACGACAGGGAGAAGAAAGCCCTCCGGAAAGAGGTCCGGGCCCTCAATCGCAAGATAGAGGACCTGGAGGATGTGATCGGCCAGCTCCAGGAACCTCTAAGAGAGCTTCAGAAGGCCGCCCGGGGATACTACAAGCTCATCGACCTGTTCATGCGCTACGGGGAGATATCACCGAACCTGGTGGTGCCGGAGCTGAAGGACCCCATGGCCAGGGACATCTTGGAGGTCCTCTTCGAGCGGGATGGTCAGAACATATCGCAGATAACCGATGCCCTGCGGTCCAGGAGGGGCACCGCTTCCAGGCGGATAGTCAGGGACCGTCTTCACATGCTGGAAGAGAACGGTTACGTGGAAGGGAGAACTGAGAGAAAGACCGTCCATTATCACGTTTCAAAGGAACTTCTCAAGAAGTGGTCACAAGTGCTCAGATTCGATAAGTAGGGTGACCACACTGGTAAGTGATAGGTGATTGGAATTAACAAGCATGGACACAAGCACGGGAACCCAGATGACATACCTGACCCTGAAAAGATCAAGGAGATACTCGGAGTGGTATCTGATAAGGTCCCGGACCTGCTCAAGAAACTCAGCGATGTTCTCTACGGACCGGACCAGGCCCGCAAGTACGGTCGGGCCGCGGCCGTGTTCTACACGGAGCTTAAAAAAACTGGTATGTCCAACGAAGAGGTGTTCCAGCTGACAAAACAGTACATGGCATCCCTCAACGTTGCAGGCATGTTCGGTGAGGTGATCAAACACGGGGGACCCCACGGACACCATGGCGAGGATGACGATGAGTGAGACCTTCACGATCTTGAGAATCTTGCCAGGTTCAGGGGTGTTATTACGCCACGGGAACATGAATCACCTGTGATGATGGTACCCCGGTCCATTCCGCTGCTCCTCAAGCTGGGGGTGGAATACCTCCGTTTTAAACGAAGGGTCAAGAAGGCGGCCGGGATATTCAAAAAGGAGCTTCTTACCGCCGGTGTGGACAAGGATTCAGCCAAAAGACTCACCCGGGAGTACCTCAGGGGCGCCAGGATGATGCGTCAGTTCGATCTATCATCCATGGCGAAGAACGCCGAGGGAAGGGATAGGATGTCTTGGGTGGAGGAGACACCTTGAAACCGAGGGATGTATGTGTCACCGATGACCCATCAGCATGATCACGGAGACCGGGATGATCTGGCCGGGGAGCATCGATGGACCGATACGGGACAGGCGATTCTCATGGTGGCCTTCATATCCCTGACCGCCCTGGACCTGTTCGTGTTGGAGATATGGACCGCCGGCGCGGAGATGATGCCAATGGTTTTCCAGCTTCCGGTGTTTGCCCTGTTGTTCGTTTCGGGAGTGTTCTTGATATCGTCGTCCCACCGAATAGTCTTCGGCGAGGTGCGAAATGAACCAGGGGTCATTTGCAAGGGTGTATACCGGATCGTCCGTCATCCCATGTATCTGGGCTCCATACTGATCTTTTCGGCGTTCACGGTGCTTTCGGTTTCCATTGTATCCATGGCGATACTGGCGGTGGTGGTGGTGTTCTACGTTCACGTGTCCAGGGCCGAGGAACGGATCCTCCAGGACCGGTACGGAAAGGAGTATTCCGATTACATGCTGAAAGTGCCCATGCTGCTGCCGATCCCCAGGCAGGGCGGCGAGACCGGATACGGGCCAAAACCCTAAGTTGGACTCCGCATATTACCCGGGGGATAACTGAACCCAGGGTGAAATGGGATGATCGGGCTGTTCGTAACCGACCTTCATGGCAACGAGGACCGCTATGGCCGCCTTTTTAACATTGTAGAGGAGGAAAGGCCCGAGGCGGTGCTGATCGGCGGTGATCTGCTTCCCCGGAAGATATCCCGCTCCGACGGGGAGGATTTCCTTTATCGCAACCTGTTTGCCCCCATCGACCGACTGGAGTCCACATCGGGCATTGTCCGGTTTCTGGTTATCCTGGGGAATAACGATCCCAAGGTTTTCGAGCCGATCCTCAGGGATGCTGAGAACGATGGCCTTTTGGAGTATATCAACCAGAGATCGGTGTCCTGGGGGGATGTTTACGTGGCCGGGTATTCATACGTCCCGCCCACTCCGTTTCGGTTGAAGGACTGGGAACGCTTCGACACCGGTCCATCCATGAACAATCGGTGTCTGCCCTTCGAGAAAGGCTACAGGTCGGTTCCCGACCCGGACGGTGAGTCTGATCGTGGGATAATACTGGAGGACATGAATGAGCTGGCGGCCCTCTCCCCGCCCAAAAGAACGGTCTACCTGTTCCATTCACCACCCTTCGGCACGGCCCTGGACATGACCGACATGGGAAGCGGGGGATCGGATGAGGCGGAAACCGGGCCGGTCCACATAGGAAGCCTGGCCATAACAGAGTTCATCGATACCCACCAACCGCTCATGACCCTTCACGGTCATGTCCACGAATCCACATCGGTGTCCGGGAAATGGCACGATATTAGGGGTTGGACCCACATGCTGTCCGCCGTCCATGACGGTCCCGAACTTGCGGTGGTCCGCTTCGACACCGATGACCCGCAAACCGCTTACCGGGAACTGGAATAGGGCATATGCCCAGATCGCTTGCCTGGCGTGCTCGGGCCTGCCTGGTTGAGCCTGCCTGGTTGAGCCTGCCTGGTTGATATGGTATCTACCTGTATTCCTTTTTTACATACCCGCTGGTGAATGCGCTGACCAGAGAACCGTAGTTTGGTATGAAACTGATAACGTCACCCGCCGATGCTTCCGGTCCCACCCGCACCAGGATGTGATCGCTGCTGCCACCCAATATCTCCAGTTCTCCGTTCACGGGCCGGAGACCGTCTATCTTAACATCCTGCCTCCCCAGGGCAACGATCCCCCTGGCAAAGATGCCCCTGTCGGGGAATGTGGGTGTTTCGCCGTAGGCGTTCTGTGATATCTGACCGTCGGGCACGCTGTGCTTTTCGTATACCTCGATCAGCTCTCCCTGGACGATGAAGGCGTCCTGGTGGGTGTTGGGGATGGCGGTTCTGTTGACCGTCTCAAGGCCGAGCAGTATCCCTTCGCCTATTCGGAGGTTGTTGATCCTGTTTCCGTGGTCCTTTTTGAGCAGCAGGGGTATGTTGGCGGAGTTGCCGCCGCTGATCATTTCGAAACTGTGGCCCAGGGTGGATTCCAGTTCTGTTACCAGTTGTTCAAACCCATCTATCTTGTCCCGGGTGGGCACCACCCCTGCAAAACAGGCCAGGTTCATGCCGATACCCAACAGCTCCACACCTTCCATCCCCAAAACGGAGGTGACCAGGTCACTTACCCGGTCCCGGGGCACCCCTTCCCGAAGATCGCCCATCTCCACCATGAGTATCACACCGTGGACACGGTTTGAAGATATCGCCTTCCGGGAAAGGTCGGATATCACCCCCGGATCGGTGTTTATGGACATGTCGACATGTTCCACCACGTCATCGGTCTCGGATGGCATGGGGCTCCTGAGCAGCATCATGGGACAGCCTATGCCGGCCTTTTTCATCCTCTTGATATTATCCAGCCTGGAGTCCGCCAGAAGATCGGCGCCGCCCTTCAGCATGGCCCGGGCCACCCTGGGATCGCCGCAGGTGGCCTTGGTCACGGCTGCCACCGATATGCCCCGGTCCCTTGCCAGGTCGCATATGGCCCGGGAGTTATCTTCCAGCTTCTCCAAATCCACAAGAATCCTTGGAAAACCGTTCAACTAGAATACCTCCCCGAAGAAATCCAGCAGGTACTCGGTGGTCTTCACGACCTCGTCCACGTTGACGAATTCGTTGGGGGCGTGGATGTTGCCTCCACCGGGTCCGATAACCAGGGTGGGGACCCTGGTTCTGTGGCCCAGCAGGTTGAAATCGCCCACGCTGCTGGTGGTGAAACGACATCTCTTGCCCCGTTTTGGTTTGGGCAGAACCTTCATGAACCGGTCTATCCACTCGCTTTTATCGCAAAGGTAGGGAGAGTACTCCACTTCCGGGCAGGGTGTGAGGGCCGGGGATATCTTCACCTTGGAACGCAGTCGGAGCCTTCTTACGATGGACTTCAGCTCTTTTATGCATCCTTCCTTGGTCTCCCCCAGGGTGATCTGCCGATTGACCTGGATGAGGCAGTGGGAGGGTACTGTAAAAGACCGGTCTCCCCCCTCTATGTTGAGAACGCAGTAGTGCCCCCTGCCCATCTTGATGTTGGAGTACATGTCGAAGTCAGAAAGCTTGGTGATCAGCCTGGATGCGTCGTGAAGGGCATTGATGCCCTGGGACGGGTGGGATGCGTGGGCCGAACGGCCCATGAAATCGATGTCCATCAGTATCCTGCCCTCCGCTCCTATTATTACCACCGGGAACTTGGATTTGTGGATCCTCCGATGGTCGAAACAGAAGTCATTGATCGCCAGAAGCGGGGATGGTTCGGTTACTATGGCCAGGTCGTATCCCGAGAAGTCGTGTTCCCGAAGCAGGGTGTCCGTTCCCAGCGAGAACGGCGCCTCCTCTCCGAACACGCAGGAGAGGAATATCTCGCCGTTGATTGTCTTTTTACGGGATGCCAGCGCCACCATGGAATAGATGGCCGCGGCGCAGCCGCCTTTCATGTCCGCAGCGCCCAGTCCGTACAGCTTTCCATCCTCAAGCCTGGGATTGTAGGGGTCCTCCATCCACCCCTCGCATGCCTCCACCGTGTCCAGGTGGCAGTTGAGGAGGATCTTCGGCCCCCTGCCGTTGCCCAGGCGGAGGTAAAGGTTTCTAAAATCCGAGTACTCCAGATACGGGTTCTTGATCTTCTGGTACTCGGGCTCGAATCCCTGCTTTTTGAGAAAACCGTGGGTGAATTCGTATATGGAGTTACCATCATGCACCGAGCTTGGTGTCCGGATCAGTTCCTCGGTCAGCTGGATTATGTCACCTATCTCGTTTTCGTCCAGGATTGTGCTCATTGGGGTACATCTCCAACGTAGAACATACGATAGTATTTCCTGCGCAGACCCATTTTCTCATATAACTTTATGGCCCGTTTGTTGTCGATCTCCACGTGGAGTGAGAAATCTCCTTTTGTTGCCTCTATAACGTGGTCGAACAACTGGGTTGCGATCCCCCTACCTTTGATGTGCTTTGCGGTGGCGATGTAGGACAGATGGTACTTGGGAAAGAATTTCTCATAGCGGGAATGGCTGACCACTACTATACCCACCATCCTGTCCTGGTGAAAGGCCACGAACACGAACCCCTCCTCCAGGGCTCCCCGGAGGGCGTCATCTATCTCTTCACGGGGGTCGGAGAATTCGATTAGCCAGTCATCCAATGTCATAACAAAGGTCTCGTAGGGTATTGGCAGTGTGTCCATGGTCACCCGTTCCACTACCAGATCCAACCTGCCATCGTTTAGAATGATCACGTGGTTGCCATCGGACAGTTGACCTTCCCGGGCCTCCTTGATGAATGCGGCCACCGGGAATATGTTGGGGGTGTTGAAGCGGATGTTCTCCACCTTTTTCATCCACCGGGCGGTCTCCATGAGCTCATCGTTGGATATTCCTATCACCCTGCCCCCCGTGTCATAGACCGCGTTGAGGGCCTCTTGACCGTTGTATGCATTGAGGTTGACGAGGTTCCGGTTCAGCCGGTTCTCCAGGATGTCCGAGGGCTGAAGTTGAACCATCTCCCGGATGTTTCGGTTGTAGGATTCAACTATTGAGTTGCCATGGGATGTGCTAACCGCGTATATCCTGGGCACCCTGGACGCCACCTCGTCCACCCACAGCTTCTTGAAGCCCATGTGCAGTCCAGCCACCGCCGAGCCGTTGCTCGTCTGTGCAAAAACCGTGTCGATCGGTCCTTCCATCCTGCCGTTTATCTCGTTGGCCAGGTAGGAGAAGGCGTACTGTTCAAGAACGCTGTTGTCCAGTCCGGGGTTGGCATCGTACCACCCGTTCTCCCGGGCCGCTTCCCTGCTCTTTTCAACGCAGTCCTCGTAGGTGCGACCATGTTCGATGATCTTAACATGCGGACCCAGCACCTCCTTTTCCCTGAGTATCTTTGACCTTTTGGGGACGAAAAGGACGAGTTCCATGTCGTAGTACTTGAGAAGTTGGGATAGCGATCCTCCCACTGTCCCGTAACTGCCGATGCATATGGTATTCTTACCCCGGGCCTGGGCATCCCTGATGAAGAGGTAGGCCAGCCGGTCCTCCCGGTGCTTGGATGGGTTCGCACCTTCAAGTTTCAAAAAAACCTTCCGGATGCCCAGATCTTTTTCAATTCCTTTGGCTCTCAGCAGGGGTGTCCTTCCCACCCTGTATTTCAATGTGTCATCGGTCAACGTTCCAGACCACCATCTCTGGTCTTTGATCAAGGGATGCGGTTTAAAAAAGTCTTTTCGGGATCCTCAAAAAAAGTGCAGTTTTTTTTCAAAATACGAAACCTTCAAACCCCATCAGCGTATTGTAGAGGTATTGTAGAGGTTGGACAAACCATGGTCAGCAAGGTGGACAGGACCATACTGGAACTTCTTCAGCAGGATGCACGAATGCCCCTAACCCAGATAGCCAAGGAAGTGGACATGAGCGAGAACGGGGTAAAGTATCGACTGGACAAGCTGGAGGAGAAGGGAGTTATCAAACGCTATGCGGTCCTGGTGGATCCGAAGAAGATGGGAAAAAATATCATGGCCATTTTCCAGCTGGAGTTAAATCCCAAGAGCCTGCGGGGAACCCTGCCCAAGCTCAAGAAGATCGATGAGTTCATCAAGATATACCAGACCACGGGGGATTATCCGATCACGGCCATCGGTCTTTTCGACTCCAACGATTCCATGACCAATTTCATAAACAACCGGCTGCTCCAGGAGTACAATATCACCAACTACTCGGTGAACATAGTCACCAAGCAGTACAAGGAGACCATATTCTCCATCTAGTTGAAACCCCCAGTTAACATACCCGGATATCATGCCCACTTAAAATCCCAATATGAAATGTCCAGTTGAAATGCCCAGAATGTCAAGTTAAGATACGTCTCTCATGCCGCATTGGAGATGGGCAGGATCAGACAACGCTCCTTTTCTCATCCGGAGGAAGAAGTCCTCTGCTGGTCCCGCAGTTGGTGCAGCGAATTGTGTATCTGTTCCCGGTTATCCTCACAGCGACCATTGTGCGTTTTCCACATCTGGGACATATCCCGTGTTTTTCATCACGGGCGCCCTTTTCAACATTCATGATCTTGACCTGTTTGAGGATCACGGCATGAAAAACAGAGAAAGCGTCTTGACCCTCTCCCAGAAGCGGTCCAAGATGCCATCATTTTCCTGCTGGTCGTCAATCCGGTCCGATCCTTCCGCGATCGTTGCCGGTTTTCTCACCGCGTAGATATCGGGAGTGAAACCGTTTTTGCCCTTTACCGGAGGATTAGGGTATCCGTCCACCTGAGAATATACGGTGTATCCGTCCTCAGCAAACTCGCTGGCGAGTTCTTCTACCACCCGGTCTCTGTCCTTGACCCCTGTGGGTCTGCCTGATCGTTTCTTTTTTATCTTTTTCAATATTCTACCTCACTTTTTATGTCATTGGTATATTTATATCATCGGTATCTTTTGATGTCATTGCCATCATGCTGATTTCAGCCATCCAGTCGTCCATCGCATGATGGGCATTTGTCGGGCAGGATTATCCGGCTGACTGTGCAACTGCTGCAGAAGAGGCCTCCACAATGCGGGCAGGACATTACATTGGTTACCCGTTTGCAAACATTGCACAGCGCGTACAGGTTCTTTCCGCGTATCATATTATATCACTGGGTATACTCTCTACTGCCAGGTTGATAAACCTGATGCGAATAAACTGACAAAACAAGCTCTGTTCTTTTCAAAAAGGGAAAAAACATGCGGCTGTCGCTTCGAATACTAAGAACCGTCGAGGTTGAAGGTCCGGGGTTGAATGTCCAAGGAACCCCGGGCAGCGTGTTTGGGGACAGGGTTTATTCCTTCTTGAGCAACTTCCCGACCTTCTCGTCAGTGAATTCCTCTAGGTTGTTTTTTAGTGATTCGATCCCTTCCAGGGGCTTGCCGCTCATCCAGCCAAGAACGGCTCCCCCCGCCGTGGACGTGTGATCCGTGGCTATGCCCAGGTCGAATGCCACGTTGCCCATGTGTCCCCCGCCAATCAGCGAAAACGCGTTGGAACGTTCCATGGCGATGAGTATGCGCACCGTGCCTTTCATGAAGGTGGGGTTCTCGTAATACCCCATGGGGCCCTTGGAAAATACAGCCCTGGCCCGCATGATCTCCTCGGTGTATATGCGGATGGTCTTCTCGCCCAGGTCCATCACGGGGTACTTCCGCAGAAGCGGGTCGGTCACCGCTACTTCTTCCCTTCCGCCGTATGATATGGCCACATCCACCGGCAGTTCGATTCGGTCCCTGAATACCACGTCCAGTTCCCGGATGCGGTTAAGAAGCCCCTCCAGGACATCGCCGCTCTCCTCGATGACGATCAGGGTCTCCTTGGGGGCCAGATCCCGAACGTAAAGGAAGGCGAAGGCCACCGAACCGCCCAGGAGGAACTTGTCGATGGTGTTCTGGTAGAGGGAGTTTTCCATGAGGGCCACGACCTCCTTGAGCTTCATCCCGCCCACCACGTAGATGGCCGGTCGTCTGCCGGTCCTTCTTGCCCGGTTCATGGCCTCCATCTCCCTCTCCACCACCATGCCAGCACAGGACGGGAGTACCATGGGGAAACCCGCAACCGATGGCTGTTTTCGATGGGAGACTGAAAATGCGTCGTTGATGAAGATGTCAAAGTGAGGGGACAGGGTGTCAACGATCCTTGACTTGAGGGCCTCACCCTCCTTTATGTTGACGTTGTCCTCCTCCAGGAACCGGGTGTTCTCAAGGATGAGGACCTCGCCCCTGTTGACATTCTTGATGGCCTCCATTGCCTTCTGGGTGGTGGTGTCCCCGCAGAAGATGACCTTGTGGGTGTCCAGGGCCTGGTCAAGTATCTTGGCATGGTTTGCCAGGCTAACGCAGTCCTTGTTGCCCTTCCGTCCCTGGTGGGATATGGCAACGATCCTCCGGGCATCCTTGAGTGCCGCAAAGGTGGGGCGATAAACCCTGATGCGCATGAACTCTATGGGAACCCCCTGCTTGTCAAGAGGAGAGTTGAAGTCGCACCTTACCAGGACATTCTTGTCCTTGAAGTCAAAATCCCGCATCGTTCGAAATGGACGGTCATCCTGCATTCCGATCACCAAAAGTCAAATACGCAGCTTGAGTGGTATTGAGCCACGTCGTCGGTCAACGTGACGCGGCAGTATGTATTTTTCCCCGAAGGTGTCCATCCGCCGTCCGTCCTTCCACCGAACATATTATAAGCTTGGGTGAAAATTCGGAGATGTCGTTTCGGGGGAATGAAGATAGGACTCCAGATAGACAAACAGGGGCTCAGGAACATCCTGATTAAGCTCTACGAGACCGGTGCATCCTTCCCCATTTCCAGCAAGTCCGATCTGGCCAATGCCCTGGGGGGGTCCGCCACCCCCGTCGCCCTGTTCAAAGGAAGTGTTACTTCCACCGGGGATGACCTGGCCAGTTCAGCATTTACCCAGCAGCGCAACTTCGAAAGCTACGACGAGTTCCTAAACGCCCTGGTGGGCGGGGATTACGTCAACGCGGTTACCAAATCCGTGATGTACGAGGACCTTTCCCAGGCCACCTACCCCATCCCGGACCCTTCGGCCTTCGAGGAGCTTACCCGGGGGTTCCAGATGTACGGGGTGGACACGGTAACCTATTCCTCCCAGCTGAACTTTCCCATAACGGACATGGACTCCCTCATGTCCCAGCTTTCGTCCATCGATCCGGACCTCTTCTCCGAACAGGTTCCCATGCTGGCCTCACCACTTACCATATCCACCGCGCCGGCGGTGATGCTGAAGCTGGGCCGGAGCTACCTTTGGAAGGAGGACAAGCCACTCCACTGTTATTCCGACGTATCCCGGGCAGTGGAGCGCAAGTACGAGATACTGATAGTCACCCGGACACATCCGGAAAAACTCAGAGAAGAGTTCCCCCTGGGAGAGGCGGGTATCCTATGGCTCACCGACAAGGAATCCGATAAGGAAATGACCGTGGACCCCTCCCTGGAATCCCTCTCCTATCAGCTGGAGGAGTTCCTTAAGAACACCGAGAACGGCATGATGGTCCTGGACGGGCTGGAGTTTCTCATATCCATTCACGAGTTCAACCCGGTTCTGAGGTTCATCCGTCAGCTGGTGGACATCAACTCGGAGTGCCAGGCGACCATGATAATTCCCGTCAGCCCCCTGGCTGTGGGAGAGCAGGAGATAGGTATTCTTGAGAGGGAACTGGACATTCTCTCAGGCGAGGACCATTTCGAGATACCCATGGCCGAGACCCAGGATGACCGGGAAAAGAGAAAGGAGCTGGAGGGCGAGATGGATGAATGGCGGGGGGATGGCTACAACGTCTCCGCTCTCGAAATAGCTCTCCGGGGGGATGTGAACAACGCCTACGGAACATTCTCCAGGTTCCAGGATGCCATTACTGAGATAAACGAGATCAAGGGTCAGCTCTCAGCCCTGGAAGGGGAGGGTGTCGATGATGACATGAAAGGGCTGGAACCTCTTCTCAGGGATCCCATGCAGCTGCCCAGGATCAAAGAGGAGCTGCAGAAGATAATCCAGAAGGTGCTGGAACGGGAAAAGTCCCAGGCCGGGGATGCCCAGGCGGTGGACATGGACAAGGAAGTGGAGGCGGACGATATTGCTGCCCAGATGACAGCCGAGCTGGGAGGTGATGAGGAAGCCGGTGGAGATGATTCCGCGGGAGATGCCCCGGGAGGTGATCTGTTCGAACAGGCCCAGAATGCCATGTCCAACGGGGATCTGGAGGATGCCCTGAACCTGTTCAAACAGGTCCTGATAGATGATCCCGATAACAAAAAAGCGGCATTCATGCTCAAGAAGGTGCAGGTGAAATTGGGTGGCGGCACCACGGATGACGATACGACGGACGGCGGCTCTGTGGACGATGGTGCCAAGGCCGGTGGGGATACCAAGGACGCCGCGTTGACACCCAAACCTGATGTGCCGGAAGAGGAACGGTGCACCTCCTGTGAGGGGTCCGGCGGTTGTTACTGGTGCAAGGGCACCGGCAAGTGTTCCACCTGCAAGGGCACCGGCAAGTCACTGGGCGTGGAATGTTCGGCCTGCAAGGGCAGCGGAGAATGCCGTTCATGCGCCGGCTCGGGCCACTGTCACTGGTGCAAGGGCACCGGAAGGAAGTGAACAATGGTGTCCGTCGGGTAGCCCGGGCGTGACGGTACCCCAAACGTCCAAGCGACCAGGCGTCCAAGCCGCCAAACGTCCAAAGTACCAAGCAACCGATGCTGACACAGCTGTATGGACCTCCAGACGGGCTGTTGGAAGTTTTAAGTACGTTGTAGTGATAATGCCCCGTGGGGGTCGGGCAATGGACGAAATTGCCATTTATGAACTGAAGCGGATGGACCTGCGCGGATCGACTGTGATCGAAGGCTTTCCCAGCGTGGGCCTTGTATCTACCATAACTGCCAACTATCTGATCTCAATTTTGAAACTGGAACAGATCGGGGTTCTGGATTCCGTGCATTTCCCCACGGTGTCCGTTGTCCGCAACGCCGAACCGCTCAACCCGGTAAGGATATATGCAACAAACCCCCAGGTCCACAAGGACATCCCCAAGCTGGTGGTGTTCATATCCGAGTTCCAGCCATCTCCCCAGATCATCAAGATGATAGCTTCCACCATCCTGGACTGGATGCAGGAGCAGGGGTGTACACTCCTCATATCACCGGAAGGACTGGTCATCGACCGGGACGGTGAGGATGAGGATGAAGAGGGCGCCGTTGCTGAGGAGGAGGAAGAGGAGGAGGACCCTGAAGCCGAGGCCGATGCCGGTGAGGAAGAGGAGGAGGGCGAAGGGGAGGATGACGAACTTGTCAATGACGTGATAACCTATGGAATAGGCTCCACCGACCACGCCAGGGAACTGATCACCGGTCAGAAGATCAAGCTCTTCGAGGAAGGGGTTATCTCCGGTGTGGCCGGTGTGCTGCTCAATGAGGGAAAACGTCGCGGGTTCGATGTCATATCCCTTCTGGCCGAGGCCAGGCCCAATTACCCCGATGCCAGGGCGGCTGCCCGGGTGATCGAGGCCATTGACAATATACTTCTAAAGATAGATATCGATGTCAAGCCTCTCTACAGCGAGGCTGAAGGGATAGAGGGACGGATCAAGGCCATGCAGAAACAGGCCAAGCCCGGTGTGTCCAAGAAACCCTCCCACGCCCCCAGCATGTACGGTTGATATTGCCCGCCAGTTTTTAGGCGTGCGCTGCAGCGTTGCAGTATCCTGTGGTTCAATGGCAGTCTTCAGTATACCAGTATGCCTATAGCAGTAACCATAGCGGTATGCCTATAGCAGTAACCATAGCGGTAACCATAGCAGTATACCTATAGCGGTAACCATAGCAGTATACCTATAGCGGTAACCATAGCAGTATACCTATAGCGGTAACTATAGTGGTAACCATAGCGGCAACACCGGATCTATGATCCATTGTGGAACTTGCGCTCGTGGAACTCGTCCTCGATCTCGCCCACCAGCTCTTCTAGGATATCCTCCAGGGTAACGATCCCCACGTGCTCTCCCCGGGAGTTCTTTACCACCGCCATGTGGACCCTGCTCCTTTTCATTCGGTGGAACACATCGGTGATGTCCCGTTCCTCACCCACGATCATGGGTTTTTTCATGATGCCGGATATCTTGGTATTACCCTCTTCGAGAAGATTTTTGGTGTAGACGATGCCCAGAACCCTTTTTTGTTTGATGAACGGTACCCGGGTGAAACCCTTGGCAAGAACGGTTTTTCGGGCCTCGTTCATGGGTATGTCCTTTTCGATCCGAAAGACATCCTTAATTGGCACCATCACATCCGATATCTTGCAGTCACCAAATTTGAACACCTTGTGGATGATGTCCCTTTCAATGGGTTTGATGACCCCCTCCAGTTCTCCCAGGGTTGCCAGGTTCTTTATCCCATCGTCGGACACAACCAGTTCCACGTCTCTCTCCTTTCCACCAACCATGCGGATGATCCCCCGGGACAGGGCGATGAACAGGGATATGATCGGGCCCAATGCCCTGACCAGGTGGTAGAGGGTGTTGGCCCTTTTCCGGGCGATGCCTTGTGAATCGGCTATTGCATGGGATTTGGGGGTGATCTCACCGAAGATTATAAGCAGGAAGGTGATCACGCCCACCGCCACGGTGACGCCCAATGTCTGGAACAGGGAGTTGGCTACCAGGGCGGCTGTGGCGGATAGAAGTATGTTCACGATGTTGTTGCCGATCAGTATGGCCACCAGGGCCCGGTCCATGTTCTTTTTCAGAAACAGGATGCGGTCAACGGTCTTGGGATTGCCGTCTTTGCCCTGTTTCATGCCCGCGATCTGGGCAACGGTAAGATTGGTTAGAGCGGTTTCCGAACCGGAGAACCAGCCTGAGAGGTAAACCAGCACCACCATCAGGATAGCCAGCAGTGCAAGGGTGATGATCATGTCCATGTTGTCACTCAGAATGTATATAGGTCATCATTGAGACTGTTGATCCTTCTGATCCCTCTGCATGGTGGGCGGTTTTCGGGCCGGGGGTTGATGGGCGGTCTCCCGGGGTTGCTGCTGGGGTGGATTATGTGCCCCAGGTTGTTGTTGGGGCTGGCTCTGTGGTTGCACCTGTGGTACCGGTTGTTTATGCGGGGTTTCCGGCTGCCCCGGATGCTGTTGTATTGGTGGCTCATGTTGTGGGTACTGGTTTTGAGGCTGTTGTGACTGAGGTGCCTGTTGGGCCACCGGCTGCTGTTGCTGAGGTGCCTGTTGGGCCACCGGCTGCTGTTGCTGAGGTGCCTGTTGGGGATACTGGCCATCCGGCTGAGCGGGTGTCTGGGATGTCTGGGTTTGTTGGGGTTGTTGGGGGTCCTGGACTTGTTGGGGTTGGCTGCCCTGGGCCGGGTATCCAGATTGATCAGGCCCGGGTACCTCCCAGGTCTGATCCTGGGGCCGGTAGGGATCGGAATGGCTGGGAGGGGAGTATCCATCGGGGTAAACGCCCTGTCCCTGACCCGCGCTCATGCCCTGCATGTCCATCTCCTGAGGGAACGGCGATTGGGAGGCAGGTGCCTCTGGTGCCTTCTTCTTCTTCATGATCACCAGCACTGCCAACACCACCCCTATGACCACTATCAATATGATTGCCACCACCAGTGACGTGTTCAAACCGTCGCTGCCGGACCCATCTGTTTCGGTGCCAGATGAGGGCGCCTCAACGTTCGACCTGGGCACAGGCTGGGAGGTGGTGGTGTCGTCTATGTAGAATTTGATGTCGGGTACCAGGGTCTCGCCCTCCTTTACCACGGTCGCGCTTCCCGTTCCGGGAACAGCATTGATGGTTGCAGTGCCGTCCTCTCCCGTGACGCCGGTCACCTGTTCTCCGCTGTCGTAGGTCATGGTTACCGTGGCACCCTCCACCGGGGTTTTTCCGTCTGAGAAATAGACAGGTCCGAAACTCAAGGTGACGGTCTCAGTATCCGTGTCGTCTTCATCGTCGTCCATGATATTGTCGTCGCCTCCATCGTCATCCGAACCGTCATCTGCGGGAAGGATGGTAACGTTCACGATGGTCTCGTTGGTGCTCATGTCGCTGTCCATGACAGTTATGGTTATGATGTGGGTGCCCACCGAAAGTGTCACCTGGGAAGGATCGGCGATGTCACCGTCCAGATTGGATGAGTACCCAACAGACAGGTCAGATTCTTCGTTATCCGGGTCCTCAAGCTCGATCTCCAATGAGAAGGGTTCTCCCTCAACGAACTCATCACCGTCCTCTATTGAGGTGACCACCGGTGCCAGGGGAGGATCGTTGACCGGGGTTATGGCAACTGTGATGCAGAAGGTAACCGAACTTTCCCCGTCGGTTATCTCCAGTTCGACCGAATCCTCCAGGATACCTTCACCGTATGTGAGAAGTACCTTCAGTCCGTCGATATCCTTTACCCCTTCACTGTCCGAGCTGACTGTCAGCTCACTGAGCTCCGTGTCATTGTCCCGGACGTAGAAGGACAGGTCCAGCCAGTACAGCTCGTCCTCCATGACGTTCACAGTGGAACACTGGGATACCCCGGGAGGATCGTTGACCGCAACGAAGGTGATGGTTATGGGATCGGACTGGTTGGTGAGCTTCGAGTCGGTGCCGTCGGTCACCGTGAATATTACGTCCTCCAGATCCCCGTCCCCGTCATCCGGTGTCCAGGACGCGTTCTTGTCATCAATGCCTATCTCCTGGTGGGAGCATGAAAAGATCATGCCGCCTGGGTTCTCGTCATCATCGAAATAGTCCGTGAGGCGTATGGACCAGGTCTGCTCTTCCACGGCTGTCTGGTCCTCGAGACCTCCCAGGAACCGGGGAGGGTCGTTCACGTCAAAACAGGTCAATGTGATGGCCGGGCTCTCGGCCTTCAGGGAACCGTCGTCCCCGTCGGTTGCCGTAAACACCACGTCCTCCAGAACCCCCGGTGACGGCGGGGCCCAGCTGGCGATTGAGCCGGTTACGGTGATGTCTGCCTTGTTGCAGGAGTAGGACATGCCCGGGGCGTTCTCCTCATCGTGGAAGTAGCTGGACAGGTCCTTTTCCCATACCGTTCGCTCCGGGAACTGTTGGGATTTCAACCCGGAGATGTAATAGGGCGCGTCGTTGACCTCCTGGTAGGTGAGGTCTATGGCAGGGGACTCCGCGGACAGGCCGTTGGGATCGGAGGCATTGAACACCACATCCGTTAGGCTGACATCCCCGTGGGAAGGTGTCCAGGAGGCGGTGGCGCCGCTGATCTGGATCTCGGCGGCGCTGCAGCTGAAGCTCAGCGCGTCCCCGTCCGGGTCGGTGAATTGGGTGGACAGGTCGACATCCCAGGTGGTGTCCTCATCCACCGTTGCACTGGACAGGGAACCTGTGTAGGCGGGGGCGGTGTTGGCCTTGAAGGCCACCTCCTGGATCACCACCGGGGTAGTGGGCTTGTCGTTGGAATCCGTGGCCACGGCGGCTATGGACCTTACCACATCCATCCCGTCGGTCACCTGTCCGAACACCGCATAGTCGTCGTCAAGGAAGGACTGGGCGCCGTCGCAGATGAAGAACTGGTTCATCGCCGAGTTCGGGTCGGACGTCCTGGCCATGGACATGGCGCCGTCTATGTGACGCAGTTCCTGGTTGATCTCCAGGGGGATCGGGGGGTAGGTGGGGGAGTCGGATGAACCGTCCGGGTAGTAATGCCCTCCCTGGATCATGAAGTCGTCAATCACCCTGTGGAACGTTTTACCATCGTAGAACCCGTCGTTTACATACTTCTCGAAGTTCTCCGCGGTGGTGGGTACCAGATCGTCGTATATCTCGAAGCTGATCTCACCCATGGAGGTGGTCATGGTGCCCTTTGTTGCGGCCCTGATCGTGGGCAATCTTGTTTTTTGGGTACCGTCTTCAGCCACGTAACCGTCCGCAGACCCCGGCAGAACCGAAAGCGCGCTCAATGCCATCAAGGAGAGTATCAGCAATGCGCAGGCGATCCTTTTTTGACCAACCATCTTAACACCCGGTGGCCGGTTCAGGGCTTTTTATGAACTTTAACCTTGCTACATCGATATCAGAGTAGGGTCCGCTCAGTTATTTTTCCCCCAAAAGGACAGAGTGGATCATCCCACCACGGTAACTTCCATGGCCTCCGCGGGCTGTTTCTCCGCCATCTTCTCGTAGGAGCGTATCAGCCCGTCCTTGAAGCGGTTTATTGACATCCGTTTGAGGTACCATTCGGTGTTGAGGTTCTTCAGCGACCCCACGGCGGTGTTCCTGTAGTAAAGGGATATCATCTGCTGGAAGAAAATCTGTGTGGCCAGTTGGAACTCCACCTTCTTGAGGTTGCCGCCCTGGTCGATGTACTCGGCTCCCAGTTCCCGGGCCACCTGCCGCACGTCCAGCTCGTGCATGGGTTCCAGGTCATGGTCGAAATCCACGCTTTCGAATATCGCCTCGAACTCCTTGAGGTTCTCGTTAATTAGGTTGTAGAAGTCCAAGATGATGGGCGGCGTGTTCTCGCCCAGCCCGTGGGTGGGTATCTCTCTGAGGGTGTCGATGTCAAGCTCGCGCAGGTCCGTGTGCCTGCGGCGGTCCACCTTGTAGAGAAGAACAAGTCCCAGGGTCTCGTGTATGGATACCTTTAATGGTTCATAATATAGCTTTGATAGGGTCTTGCCCATCTGGGAGGCTGTATAGTCCATTGCCTCCTTTTCCCTGCCTGATAACTTGATGGCGAAAAGTTGTCTTTCCATGGGGACTTCCCATCCTGTCGGGACCACCCGCTCTTGGGGGTCTTCCGAACCTTTCTAGGGGAAACTACCATATTACCCATATATTATATTTACTGAAAGGAGGCAATCGTTAACCATTGCGTTTAACGATTTTTAAAATTCGTTAAACGATGGTGCTGTTTTTTTTTATTTAAATTTAAGAATCATCCCCAAACGCTTATATATGAACCTTCGAAATGGGCCATATAGAGGTATTTTTATGCCACGTGGTACGCCAGTAACCAGACTGAACGCTTTAGCGAACATAATGATAGTGATCCTGCTGGTCGCGGGGTCCTTCGTTGGAATGGTGGCCCTCCTGCCCGAGGCAGAGGGGCTTTCCGGTTCCAGCGTTGTCGTAACCTACACCCCTGCGACAAGGGAGGTCCAGCCCACCAAGACGGCCATCTTCACCGTTGAGGTGAAATCCTATGACCAGAGCGGCTGGATCCAGTTCGATGTGCAGAACGCCGCCCCCGGCGGTCCCGAGGACTGGGAGGTCCTGATAAACGGTCTTCGGACATACGAGATGTCCGTACCGACTGGAAACGCACAGAACCCGGTATCCGCCTATGCCACAATTACCGCCCAGGCGGAAAATGACGCTGAGGCAGGAGACGTTTTCGTTGTCAACATCAACTGGCAGACCTCCAACACCCAGGGTGATTATTCCACCCCCATTGCCTCCGGCGGCGTGGCACCTACGGTTACGGTGGCGTCCAAGTTCCAGCCCCAGATCGGTCCCGGGACATCTGATCCCCTGGTGTCCAAGGCAATGGACAGCCCCGGGCAGGTGACCTTCAAGGTGGACGTGACCAACGCCGGGAACGATTATGACACTTTCGAGTTCTCGGTGGACCCAGCCACCCTCCCTCCAGACTTCAGTGTCCAGGTCCCCGCAAATCAGGCAATGGACCCCATGAACGCGGCAAGCGGTGGTGATGTCGTCCAGGACCTGGATATCGTGATCAACACCGATGTTGTGGTGGAGGCGAAGTCGTATTCCAATATCAAGATCATTGTAAAGTCACAGGGGAACCTCTCAAAGATGGCGTACCACTATCTCTCAGTGACTGTCAACCCGGTCTACGATATCAGCTACGATATGCTCAACTCACCCATAACACCCCTACCGGGATCAGCTACAGTGACACTTAAATATCGTATTAACAACACGGGGAACACCAGAGACCAGAAGGTGAATTTGAATATCGACGAGATGACCAATGCTGGCAACCCTGACTACGGTGACTGGGTCCCGGGCGGTGGCGATTGGTCCGCCGTCGTGGAATCCCCCGTGACCCTTTCAGGATTCAAGGGCACTAAGGTTATCAATGTCGTTGTGACCATCCCCGTGGGAACTGGCGCCCAGCAACGGCAGGTCACTCTGAATGCGATTTCGAATCCCGGTGGAGCCACTGAGAGCAAAACGGCAGTGGTCGATATCAAGGAGATACACAACGCCGGTTTTTCAATGTTCGGCGGATCCGCCAACGTACAGCACGTTGACCCCGCCACCGGAGTTCCGGCCCCATCCTTCGACATAGACGTTTTCAACAACGGCAACGAGATCGATGATTACGAGCTGAGGATCAAACAGTCCTCCCAGGACATTTTGGACATGTACGACTGGACGGCGGTCCTTGACACCCACTCCATTCCGAACCTGGACTTTCAGGGCGCTCCGGTCACGGTCACCCTGGACGTGACGGTGCCCGCGAACACAAACGCCCCCACGGGAAAGGTCCCCATAGTGATCGAGGCCCTGTACCGGGAGACCGGTCAGGACCCTGTTGTGGTTGGCAACTTCACCGTATACGTTTACGTGGACGAGTTCTACGATCCCATCCTGATCTGTCTGAACCCATCCACCACCCAGAGGCCCGATTCGGCAAATTACAAGCCCGTGACCTTCAACCTGGAGGTGCATAACCAGGGTAACGCTGTGGATGATTTCGACATCGATTCCGTGCTCACCAGCAATCCTGTTGCGGCAACCCCGGAGAACCTGGCCCTGTGGCGATCCAGCTTCGTGTCCATTGTCCAGAACGTTCCTGCCGAGGGGCAAACCGGCCTGGATGTGACATACGAGATACCCCCGGAGGCGGTTCCCGGGACATACGAGTGGACCGTGACCGCCGAGTCGGACAACGACCCGGGCAACACCGACACCATGCTGCTTACCATAAACGTGGAACAGCGCTACGAGATCAGGTTGACCACCACCCAGTCCTCCAAGACCACCACGCCCAACACCCAGGTGAGCTTCACCCTGGATGTCAAGAACCTGGGCTCGGACAACGACAACATCGCCCTGTTCCCCGCAACCAGCAGCCCGTACCAGAACTGGGTAGTGATAACACCCGCATCCTTCAACCTGGCTGCGGACGCGGTCCAGACAGTGACCGTGGACATCACCCCCGAGGCGGGAACACTGGTGGACCCTCTCGGCAAGGACGTGGAGATAGTCGCCCAGTCCCTGGACGACCCTGCA
>Ga0272441_10001239_pt1 | contig 54711 bp, 82 predicted proteins | sample SSMProp6N_FD_193582 | JGI IMG/M metagenome (GOLD analysis project Ga0272441, IMG submission 193582) | Marine sediment archaeal communities from Little Sippewissett salt marsh, Falmouth, MA, United States - SSM-Prop-6N | ecosystem: Environmental > Aquatic > Marine > Wetlands > Sediment ...
TCTAACTGTTGATGAAATAGCTTCGTCGTCTGAGATTGAGAATCCTATTCTTACTGAGGGTGGTGTTGATAATCTTACTGCTGATAGCATAGCTTGTGCCACAAGCATCTACCTCAGGGCTGTTGGTCCTTACCTGTTCAGTGGCGGTGGTGGTGTAAATGTTATCGGACAAACGATAACAGGCACACAGCGCACACGTAGCGGAGTGAGATAATGACTCGCGAAATCTTTGTAGAGAATTATGAAAGCGGTGTACTGACTGATGCAACTGAAGTTGTACTGTCAGACATTACAGGAACTTACGGTATCCGTGAGAAAGTATCGGGTACTGTTGTTGTGGCTGCTGGCACCGTTACGACTAATTCTGCTACAGGTGTATATGAATATGATATAAGTGCTTTGGATGAAGAGTTAGAGTATGAGTATGTTTTCAAAATTTCCCGTACAAGCGGGGATATCGAATATGTTGAAGGGGAGATACCTATTGTTTCTCCTAGTGCAGATTCTGCTTATTGCACAGTTGATGAGGCGCAGTCATATTTTGATGGAAGATTGAATACAGATGCTTGGGATGATGCCACTTCAACTAATAAGGAAAAGTCATTAATCAATGCTACTAGATTAATTGATCGGCTCAATTTTAAAGGGACGAAAACAAGTGATTCACAGGATCTACAGTTCCCTAGGGATGAGGATACTACTGTACCTGATGATATTAAGTATGCTTGTAGCGAGTTAGCACTCGCGTTGTTAGATGGAGTAGACCCTGAGCTTGAGTTTGAAAATCTCAGGATGGTATCTCAGGGTTACGCAAACGTGCGGTCTACCTACGACAGTTTAATACCGGCAGAGCACATCAACGCAGGGATACCAAGTGTCGCTGCGTGGCGATACCTCAAGCCCTATTTGCGTGATGCGCAAGCGGTAGACTTAAGTAGGGTCAGCTAGGAGAAAATGATGTTGGAATCCGATCTGTTCAAACTGTGGCTTAATGTGTATGATGGTGAGGGAGATCCTCCTGCGGGCGATCCTCCTGCGGGCGATCCTCCTGCGGGTGATCCTCCTGCGGGCGATCCCCCTGCGGGTGGCGGCACAAGTAAGCAGTTCTCGCAAGATGATGTAAATCGCTTCTTAGCAAGTGAGAAGCGTAAGTGGAAAGATCAGCAGCAAAAGGCGATTGATGAACTTGAAGCTTTAAGAGCTAAGGCTAATCTTACTGATGAAGAACGTCAACAATATGATGAGCGCATCGAGAACATGAAGAATCAGCTTCTGACCAAGGATCAGTTAACTGAGAAGGAAAAGGCAAAGCTTGAGAAGGCTTACAAGAAACAGATTGAAGATTTAACCGGCCAACTTGACACTTGGCAGGGACGCTACACGGAAGAAACGATTTCACGCGCTATCACAGACGCCGCTGTATCTAACGATGCATACGTTCCCGGGCAAATTGTCGCTATTGTGCGGCCTAATACTCGCCTAGTCGAGGAATTGGATGGTGAGGGCAAGCCTACTGGTAAGATGTCTCCGGTTGTAAAGCTGGAGGATAAAGACAAGGACGGCAAGCCCGTTACTCTTGAACTTGCTCCGAAAGAGGCAGTCAAGAGGATGAAGGAAATGGATGAGTACCTCAACCTCTTCAAGGGCGAGGGAACTGGTGGTCTCGGCGGGATGAATCGTGGCGGCAATAACTTGCAGAGTGATTTGAAAACACTTGCAACTGACCCCGCCAAGTACCGAGCCGCCAGAAAAGCAGGCAAAGTTAATTTCCAATAGGAGGCGCGTAGATGCTTTTAGTTAGTTCTAAGATTTGGCGGACTGTTTTCGCCAACGACAATGATGCCTTCATCCCTGAGGTGTGGGCGCAGGAATCTCTTATGATTCTTGAAGCAAACATGGTTGCGGCCGCTCTGGTGCACCGTGACTTCGAGGATCAGATCTCGAATTTCGGCGATGTGGTTAATACTCGCCGTCCCGCCACCTTCACCGGCAAGAGAAAGACTGATGCCGATGAGGTAACGGTGCAGGACGCTCAGGCTACCAATGTTCCTGTTCGTCTGGATCAGCACTGGCACACTTCCTTCCTGATCAAGGACGGGGAAGAGTCCAAGAGCTTCAAGAATCTCCGTGACACTTACTTGGAGCCGGCTCTCCTGTCTATTGGACAGGCTATTGATGAACTCGTTCTGATGCAGATGTACCGTTTTATTGCTGCTGGTAACGTTGTTGGTCAGCTTGGCACGGCGATTTCCAAATCTGTTGTGATCAGTGCCCGTGAAACTCTGAACAACAACAAGGTTCCGAGCGTCATGCGTCGTTTCGTCGTCTGCCCGAACATGGAAGGCGACCTTCTGAACATTGGTGAGTTCACGAAGGCCAACGAAGTCGGCGACGATGGTTCCGCTCTGCGCGAAGGTCACTTGGGCCGTAAGTTCGGGTTCGATTTCTTCATGGACCAGAACAGCCCGAGCGTTGCGACTGGCAGTTCGACTACTGCCGGTGCGGTAGATGAGTCGGATGGTTACGCGGCTGGTAGCACGACTATCGCGATGGACGGCCACTCCGGTGCAATTGAGGCCGGTACTTGGTGCACCATTGCTGGTGACATGACCCCGCAGAAGGTGACTGCTTCTGTTGGTGGTGCAACTCCTAGCAGCATCACCATTAGCCCAGGGCTGAAGAGTGCGGTTGCCAATAACGCCGTCATCACCTTCTACACCCCCGGTGCTATTGATGAGGCCAATGGTTATGATCAGTACTACACCAAGGAACTGACCGTTGATGGGTTCACTGTTGCTCCTAAGGTTGGCCAGCTCGTTAGCTTCGGCGCGGCTGCTGTCACCAAGGACAACGTGTACGGCGCTCTGAGCACTCCGACTACTGTTGAACTGGTAGTGGACCGTGCTCTGGCGGCTGCTGTCTCCAATAGCGACGTTGTCGGTATTGGCCCGGCAGGTGACTTCGGCTTCGCGTTCCACAAGAATGCGGTGTCTCTCGTTACCCGTCCGCTGGCGGCTCCTGCTCAGGGAACTGGCGCGCTTTCGAGCGTGGCGTCCTACAACGGGCTGTCGATCCGCGTCGTGATCACTTACGACGGCTCCAAGCAGGGTCACCTTGTGACTGTCGATATCCTCGGTGGTGTTGAGGTTCTCGATGAGAACATGGGAGTCTGTGTACTCGGTTAATGAGGTGGGGAATGGGTGGGGTCTTCGGACCCCACCCAACACCTTGGGGTAATCATGGCATACCAAAACGTTCTACGCCAGATTAGAAAAATCGTCTATAAGCTAAAACGTCAGTTTGGCCTTGAGATGTTTATTGGGTACAGAGATTCTGCTGATGTGTATAATCTTCGTACTGGTAAAGTTACACGTAATCTGGAATATATTAAAATAAAGCGTGGAATAGTGTTACCCCAACGTTCATTTAAAGACTTTGAGTATGACCTGTCTTTCATAGCTGCAAATAAGAATTTTACATATGGAGGGCTTTTCGAACCCGGAACAAGGAATATTATTATTGATGTTAAAGATTTGCCGGATGATTTCGTAATAACTACGGAAATGTATGTAGTGTTTGAGGGTAGGCGCTACGAAATTAAAGCGGCAACAATCGCTGAACACAATAAGGCTTGGCTAATAAATGCTAAGCAAGTTTCTAATACGGATGATGTAGATCCAGAGGCATAACATGGCAGAAACAATCCAGAACTTACCCCGTTGGATTTTCTCTTCTGTTTCTGAACATTTTAATGATCGGAAACAGGGACTGCATTTGTATATTGAGGGGTTTCACCGTGCTACACGTACTGAAAAAGACTTTATTGAATTACGTGTAGACGGGCCATACCTTACTGAATTAAGTAAGGGGTACTGGAAGGTCTATTCAGAAATAAACGTATTGGTCCAATCCGCGATGGATGATGAAGACTATCATCGTGTTTGGAAAGACATAGGTATTGTAGCTGTGGCCTTTAGTAACATACCGGTTTATAAGTTCGGAGATGGTCCCGATGATGACAATAGTCTACTTGGCTGCATGAACCTCATTAATAACGCCCGGGACAAAGAGAAGGTTCAGGTCAGCTACTTCGGGAAAATAGCTCCAAGTGCAGAAGTACACCAAGCAACTGTTGAAGGCCATTACGAGATGAGGTTAACAATTTAAGGAGGTATGGTTGATGCATCGGGTCTGGAAAACCGTATACGCCCAAATCGACCTTAAGCGTGCCATTGTCAAGATTAAGGACGGCTCTACGCCGGCCAATGAGATCGAAGTAAAGATCGGTGAGGGTAATTTAACCTACACCGAATCTCGCAACATGGAATATACTCTTGATCGTGGTGTGCTTGATGAGGTTCGTGAAGGTGATCAGGTTCCTGTCAGTGTAAATTTTGACTTCGTGTGGGAATACCTCAAGGGGTCAACTGGCGGCGGAACTCCTACCATCGAGGATGCCCTTAAGAAGAGGGGTGAGGCGTCTGATTGGGTATCTGTCGATGCGGATGCTTGTCGTCCGTACGCGGTAGATCTCGAAATCACTTATTCGCCTACTCCTGTTTCTTGTGGAGATATGGAAGTTATCCTCTTGCAAGACTTCCGTTATGAGACTTTAGACCATGACCTTAGCGGCGGTACTGTTGCGGCTACTGGTCAGTGTAACGTCACTGAGGCTACTGTAACTCGTCAGGCCAATTCCACTGGTGCCTTAAGCTAAGAGTAACTTAGCTACCTCACTTGTCGGGGAATAGACAAGGATTAAAAGGAGAACTGCTATGAAGATTCACGGGAAAATAATCGAGGGTCCGGCTGAGGAAATTATCGTATTTCCTAGGCAAAGTGGTGACATTTGTTTTAAGGCAAAGGCTGTGTTGGACTATACAGACTTTGAAAAAGCGTGTCCAGTTCCTGAGCCACCTGAGGTTCTTCGTCCCGGTGGTATCAAAAGCAGAGATCCTAATGATCCTAAATACCTCGGACAAATTGAGGAATGGGCAGAGCATAAAAGTCACTGGATGATTCTCAAATCTCTTGAAGCTACTGATGGTCTTGAGTTTGAGTCAGTGGATATGAGCGATCCTTCTACTTGGGGAAATTTCAAGGATGAATTGACTCGTGCAGGCTTTTCACAGGCTGATCAGGGCCGATTAGTTACCATGGTCTCAACTGCTAATGGATTGAATGAAGCTAAAATCGAAGAGGCGACCCAACGTTTTTTAGCCGATCAGGAGGCCATGCGAAAAGACGCAGCCTCCCCAAGTTCCGAACCGAGGAATACGCAATCTGGAGAGCTTGCGAGCGCCTGAGTGTTAGACCACCTGATGTGCAAGCTTCTTGGGACTCTAATAACGTTTGGGCACAGGCCATGTTAATAGCATACAGTCAAATCCGAGGCTATGAGGAAATGGAACTGCATGAGACAATGATGAAAGCTTCAAGTATGAGGATACCTACATAATTGAATGGCCCCGCCAATTGGGGCGGGGCCATTCTTTAAAGGGTACAAAATGTTTCAATTAGAACTAGCTTGGGACCCGTTTAAGCCCGATATCAAACGATATGATCGGGCTTTAAAGTCTAATATGCGTAAACTGTGGCAGGATGCTATTGCTGAATTCGTTAGGACAATTGTGTATGATGATTTGGTCAAGGTCGATACAGGTATGTCGGCTGCGTCCCTGTATGATGCTGCGGCACAAGCAAGAATTTGGGGAGAAATAAGTAGTGTCATAGTTTTTAAGCGTAAACGGGCAGCTCGGAAAGGACTAACGAGTATAGATGGGACATATTATAAGAATCGATTCAGAACACTTAAAGAGGGTCAAGCAGTAGCTGAGAGAGCTACTAAAATCAGTTTTAAGTTACCTACTATGGAGTTCAATTTTGATATACAGGTTTTCCAGTGGTGGTATTGGGAAACATATAAAGGTTATTGGAATGCTTTGAATGAGGGCGCGGATGCTTTTATAAGATTTATTGATAATAATTGGGAAGACTATATTCCTGGCTTAGAGCATTTGTTTAAGTAAAGGTACATGTGATGGACAAACACTTTAAAATAGTAGCAGATGTACCAGTTACAGATCAACTTAAGAAGTTGACAAAACAAATGCTTGGTACTGATGAAGCTATAAAGAATCTTAAAAATTCTCTAGTTACTTTTAATAGAGAAGGTGATCGCACCAATGCCACTATGAAAGTTATGCTCGATGAGTTCCGTGAAGCAACAATATCCTTTAAAAAGATGCGAGATCCTTTAGATAAGAATAAGCGTAAATGGGTAGCATTAAATGCTGTAATACGGGACAATGCTAAAGCCAGACGTGAAGCTGCTCTTGAACAGCAGCGAGCGGCTGGAGCAGCACAACGAGCAACAACTGCAGAGGTAGCTGTAACTCGCGGTGTTAGTATACCGGGCGCAGCCACTACAGATGAACGATTCCGATATAAGCAGTCGATAACGGCCCTTAAAGAGTTTGTGGCTAGAACTAAGCTTGGTGCTAAAGAAATCAATGCTGTTTGGGCGCATGTCCGTAAGGGCGAGTTCCGGGTATATACTGGTGATTTAGCAAAATTACAAAGCACCATGTATGGTGTGACCAAAGCCACACAAAATCTTGGGGCATCTTCTCGTAAGACTCTTGAGAGAATGTCCAAGGATACCAAAAAGGTTCATACTGGTACTAAAAATATTCTATTAACATGGCAATCAGTTATTAGAATTTTTGCGGCCCAACTTATACGCCGCGCTTTAACTGCAATAATATTCCAATTACGTGAAGCTACTGAAGCTGCGATACAGTTTGAAATAGCGATTTCGGAAATCAGAACTATTTCGCAGGAAGCACAGCTACCTTTCAATACTTGGTCAAAAAGTTTGAGAGAACTGTCTGATTCATGGGGTTTTGATGTACTAGATCAGGCAGAGGCGGCATATCAAACTCTATCTAATCAGGTAGCAAAAGGCGCAGACACTTTTAAGTTCTTAGCTGAAGCAAATAAGTTTGCTCGCGTAGCAGCTACAGATACATCAACTTCTGTCAACCTTTTAACCGCAGGTATCAATGCTTTCGGAAAAGAGGCAGAAGATGCTGATAAGGTTGCGGCAATATTCTTTAAGACAATCGAACTGGGCCGTGTTCGTGCGGAAGAAATGTCCGGCTCATTTGGTGATGTTGGTATCCTAGCTAGACAGCTAAATGTAGATATGGTAGAATTAGGTGCAACCATATCTACTTTAACGATTCAGGGTATTAAGTATAATAAGGCTGCAACACAACTACGCGGTGTATTTGTTAAGTTACTGAAGCCAACTAAGGATATGAAGGCATTCTTAGAGGATATTGGTGTAGCTTCTGGTGAAGCTGCTATCCAAACGTATGGGCTAGGTGGGTTCTTAAAATTATTGCAAGAGCGTACGCGTGGGCAGTCTTCAGAGTTGGCAAAATATATTAGCCGTATTCGAGGACTATCTGGTGCATTAGCATTAACAGGTGAAGGCTATGAAACTTATCTAAAGAATTTGGATAAGATATCAAAGGGTGAACAGTCATATTTGAAAGCACAAGAAATAGCTGTTGAAAGTGCCGGATTCGTAGTACAAAAAGAAATAAATAAGATCAAGAACTTCTTTACTGAAGAACTTGGTAGGGATATTCTTAAGACTCTTGCAGATATTACTAAGGGTATTGGGGGTATTGTTGGGGCATTAAGAATACTCTTCTACTACTCTGGTGTTCTGACTGCTACAGTAAACATACTCAATGATTATGCAAAAGCATATCAGAGGAATTTTGAAGAGATTAAGAAGACAGAAGAAGCTAAGGCAGCTGCAATAGCCAAACAAGAGAAAAAGATCACTGATGGTATGCTAGAGGAATTAAAGAAACGTGAACAGTTTATTAGTCGAAACGTTGCAGAGTTAACAAAATACTATAATGCTGCGATTAAAGAATCTGCCGGCATTATTGGTGAGACTAATAAGCAAATTAAGGAAACTTTTAAGGCTACTACAAAGTCTATTAATGAACAGATAAGTAGCCTTAAAAAAGTTGAAAACGATGCAACTAGGAACATAGCAAAAATCAGTGAAGCATATGTAGATTTCCAGCGAGCGGTACAAGCTAAAGAGTTTGAGATTCGTCTATTAGATGCTGATAAATTAGACGAAAAGCTTAAGGTTATTACCGGAAGAATTAAGGATATTGGCAAAGAGATTGAAGTATCTCTATTGCTGGGTGACACTGATAATGTGATCAAATTGCTCAAGGAACGTTTCAAGCTTGAGCACGACACAACTAAGTTAGCTAGAGATACTGATAAAGAAAATGAAAAGAACTTAGAGAAGCGTAAGAAGATAGTCAAGGATTTAGCAGAGTTAGAAGTACAGCAAAGTTACAAGATTCAAGCTTTAAGAATCAGAGAAGTTAAAGCACGTGAGAGTGCGAATAAAGCAAGTCTCAGACAGGTTCAGTTAGCCAGAGCTAAGGCACTGGCTGAATACTCAACTAAACAAAAAGAGTTAACTGCTCAATTAAGTAAGGCAGAGATACAGAATATTGATAAGTACTTTACTGACTATAAATCTCGTTATAAGAAATTCTTAGAAGAGGTTGCTGCAATTCAAGAACGTGTTTCAAAGGAAGAGCAGAAGAGAGCAGAAGATGCACAAAAGAAGCGCGTAGAATTAGAGCTGGCACTCTTCGATATCACGCAACGTGTACGGCAGTTCCGTGAGTTCGATGTACGAGAAGCAGCGGAAGCACGCGACCCCGAGAAAATCCAAAAGGGATTAGCAGATCAGCAGGAACGACTCAAAGCTATTATTGATTTACAAAAAGCACTTGGTGTTGATACTATCAATACTAGTAAATTACAGCTTAAGCTTCTTGAAGAGCAAAAGATTGGTGAGAAAGAGATACAGAAGATTGCACTGGAACGGGCTGCAGCAACAAGGAAGCAGTTATTAGAGGATATTAAAGCAACCGCAAAAAAGAACGCAGAAGAACGCAAGGCACAAAGAAAAAGCATAGCAGCGCAATTAGCGGGTATCAAGGCTTATGCACAGGAAAGAGAGTTCCGTATTGGTAAGCTCGGTTTCGCCCCAATATTCGGGGACAGGTCGCGGGAACAGATTGATTTTGAAGCACAAGCTAAGCAACTTTTCAAAGATATTGCAAAATTTGGTGGGGAATCCACAGGTAGCACATTAGAGTTTGCGAAATCGGTTAATACTTTACGTCAAAGATATATAGAATTAGGAGGAACAAATCAAGCATATTTACGCACACTTGAGATTATGCAACAGCAGCTTACTGAGTTATTGAAGAAGCAGCAAGGTCTTAAGAAGGATGATGCTTTTGGTTCTTTGAAAAAGGTGGCTAAAGACTATGATGATGTTCTTAAAAACTTGAGAACAACTATTACCGGTGTAAGTGCTGCACAAGCTGAAGCTCTTAAGAAGCAAAAAGCAGAACAGGAAGCACAGATTACATTAGCTCAGAGATACAAGAAAGTTCTGGAAGATATTATCAAGCTACAACGTGGCGGAGTCAAAGCTGTTGTACCTGAGCGATTCGCTATTGGTGGTAGAGTTGGTAGAGATACAGTTCCTGCTATGTTGAGTCCGGGTGAGTTCGTTATGAATAGTAAGGCAACTAAGCGATTCTATAGCCAGTTACTTACTATGAATGCCGGATCTGTACAAGGTTACGCGGCTGGTGGGCCAGTGACAAATGTTGGTGGAGTTAATATTTCACTTAATAGCTCTGGTAATGAGCAAATAGATATCATCAAAATCGGTAAGGGGTTAGAACGGGCCATAAGGCAAAGGAGCATTAAGTTATGAAAATGCAAGGTAAATTCACTGTTAAACAGTTTCGTCAGGGTAAGCTGATACGCGATATAGTTTTGTCAAACGGCATTACAATAGTTGGTAAGAATCATATACTTGATGTTATGTTCCATGGAACAAGCGCAAGCAGTCCTTGGTATGTTGGTCTAGTTGATAACTCTGGTTTCACTGGTTTCAATGAGAATGATACAATGTCTAGCCACGGTGGTTGGACAGAGTTAGAAGATTATAGTGAATCGAATAGGCAAGCTTGGGATGAGAATGCTGCCTCTGGTAAAATTATGGATAGCGCATCAGAGTCAGAGTTCAGTATGGATGATACAAAAACTGTTAAAGGAATATTTATTGCAAGTAATAATACTAAGGGCGGTTCTACTGGTGTCCTCTGGTCAACTGCGGCATTTGATAGTACAGTAGATGTAGTAAATGGTGACACACTCAGAGTAACATATGAGGTAGTGATAGACTAATGAGCTTTAGATTACAATACCCTATTGGTGAAGAATCTGGACAAATAACATTACGTAGTCCAGACTTAGGGAATACTGAGCAAGTAGGTCGTGGTCAGTATATTGGGCGCTTACGTTCTGGTGAGATTGTATCTGTTCACGATACCGATTGGCCACAAGTACGGAAGAGAGTTTTCAGTTTTAGCGTTATCACAGAAGCTGTTATAGACGACTTAAGAACGTTCTTAAGTACAACGGCAGGACTAAAGATTCGTATTATTGATCATCTTGATAACGCTTATGATGGGTATATTACAACCCCAACTAATGAAATAATTACAGTTAAGGATACTTGTAGTTACTCTATAAATTTCGAGTTCGAGGATGATGCATCATGAGTATAGTGTTTGAGTACCCTACAACTAGTCCTACGCATACCGCTACTTTACCGTCGCCACAGTTAGGCAATGGTGAAGTACAGGATATCAAGACAAAATTCCGTAGGGCTATGGATGGGACTATGCATAGCTTTATCAGTACACCCGCTTTAAGGATACTGACATTATCTTTTACAGGTGTCAAGCGAAGCCAGTATATGGATTTAATTAATCTGCTATTAGCTAGTTCTGGTAGTGAGGTAAAATATACTGACTATGATAGTGTAGTATGGGAAGGAAGAATAATTAATGACCCTGCTGAGTTTACAGCAGACGGGCCACTGGATTCTGAAAATCAGGCAAGTAGTGTAGATTGTGTTGAAGCTTATAGCTTCAGCTTACAATTTGAGGGAACTGTTGCTTAGAGGTAATAGAAAATGGTCCGTACACTAACATCTAATGTACAAGATAAAGTTGACCAAGATCTTGGAACAGAGCCAATTATTGTTCTCAAGATTGAGTGGGAAAGTGGTACAGTTTATTATGCTGATAAGACTATTACCATAGGTGCAATATCCTGTGTCGGTGGGATTCTTAAGTTCGATACAGTCGTCAATAGTGAGAGAAGTGATAACCTTGGTGAAATATCTACTATCAGTGTGGTATTAACTGATGTATCTGGTGATCTTAAAGTTATCTATAATACCGATGTGATTGAGAATACTGCAATAACTGTTTACCACTATTATGTAGGTACCACACAATCTGACCTGACTACAATCTTTAAGGGTAATGTGATCAACCCTGTCATCTGGACAGAAGGAACAAGAGAATTAGCTTTTGAGGCTGAGTCAGTTATAGCTAGCCAAGAAGTAGGGTATGCACCCGATGAAGGTGACATAACAAATCTAGCTACAGATGCAATTGGTGTTCCTTGGCCTATGGCCTTTGGAACCGCGATACATGTTCCTTGTGTAAAAATTAAGAAGCAGCCTCGTGGCACATTACGATATGGTATCAATCATAATTGGAATTCGTTTGTTATTGATGGGGGCATAGACTTCCCACAGACACCTACATCTGTATCTATCTTTGTAGGCAAGATTAAATATACTGGCACCTTTGACGGTAATACTTTTACTGCTACATCTAAGAATGACGCCAAGTATACAAATATTTCTTTAGCGGATAGAGTTATTGATGATCCTTATTATAGTGATGCTCGTTGTATCTGGTTAGATAGTGATGAGTATATTAAAGGACTCTTCTGTATTGTTAACCATGCAACATACGGCTGGATGGTCAATAGGTGTACTGGACAAAAAGGTAGACAGTGTTGGTTCCAGAAACCTTGGAGGCCCAACAATACACCATTGGGCATAATCCTAAATAGTGATGATACAATCACAGAAGCTGCTGCTATACCTAGAGGTTCGTGGGCAGCAACATATGTGCTTGAAGCACAGTTCTGGTATGTTGATAATAATTGGGACCCGAGGGATGGATACATAGTTGGCAATGTATACCTTCAAGATTCTTGGGGTATCAATGCCGGCTCTGATGTGCGATTAGTTGTAGACTATGACGACCTGTACGTAGCAAACTTATTACCGAGTTATGAAATTCTTGATGTGTTTGCATATCGTAAGGATGGTGAGGATCGTGTCTTCGTACCGATACCTAGTAGCTACTATACTGTAAATCTGTCAAACTCATTAGATGGTAATAATGCTACAACACTTGAGTTTGCAGAACCTTTAGAAGATCAAGAAGAGGGATGGGAAGATACTGTTTATGTCTCTTTAAGATCGACGAAAGGCCCAAATGCTGCTGATATAATCAAGTATATAATTGATACATATACAAACTTCTCTATGGATAGTACGAGTTATTCTGATGTTCGTTCTAAGGTCGGTGCATATTGGGCTAATTTTGCAATATTTGAAAAGGTTGATGCTGTAGAGTTCTGTGAAAATATAGCATGGCAATCGCGTATTGCTATGGTCATACGTAGCGGTGTTGTATATCTTAAGTACTTGTCCGAGATACCGACGGCTGATGTTACACTTGAAGAAGAAGATGTAGAGCTTAGTACGTTACAACTTTCGTTCAAGCGTACTGAAGATATCTACACAAAGCTTACAGGCAAATACCTTATTGATTACTCGGGCAGACCAGAAGCAGAGAAGCACATTATATATGAGAATAATACAGATGTGTTCAAAACACGTGAGAAAGAGATTGATTTCTACACCTATAATGTGGAAGAGTTTGTTAAGCTTTCTCTGTATTGGTGGGGCTACAGATATTCTAATTCTTGGAGATTTGCTACTTTAGCTTGTTTCCTGCGCGGGTTAGAGTTAGAGACTTTTGATACCTTAGCACATGCTATTGATATCTTTAGTACTAATACTATACGTGGACAGGTAATTAATGTTAATCACGATAGTGCTGATCACAGTATCGCAATAGAGACAATGCTTGCATCTAAAGCTGGCGATGTGGACGGGAGTGACCAGCCAGATGAAGATACTAATTTCTGGATAGGCGACCCGGACTTCAACGTAAATACGCCTATTGATCCAGACGATCCCGGTGATGATCGTGATGAGATTGATTATGAGATCCCTCCGTATACGAATAATCCAGATGATCCAGATGGTAATACTGGTCCGGGACCCACGCCTACTTACAATTTAAAATTCGTCTACTCGTTAGATGAGGTCCAGCGTGGTGAGAACTTTACGCTGCGAGTAGAAGCACGCGATTCCCTTGATATATTACAGCCTGTCAATATCAGTGCTACCTTACAGCTAATTAGTAGCGATGGTAGTGATGTATTAAATACCAGTAATATCGAGCTAGTCGGTGGAGTTTGGGAATCATCTACTGTACAAATTACAGGCGGCAGCAGCGATGACTCTGGTAGCATCATTGTAGCTTCTGCGGACTATACATCTGATACAATTGAGTTCGATATAATCGACGCTCTGTCTTCATTAGTTTGGTATACTTATCCTAGTTCTGTAACTCGTGGTACACCTTTTAGTGTAGACATTATTGGCGGGAGTGATAGTCTAGTTTTAGCAGTTAGTCTGAACTCAACAGACTCAGGCGATAAGTTATATGATGCCAGTGGAGAAGTGACAGAGATTACTTTAGACGGTTCTGGTCAGTATACTGCATCTGATTGGTACATAGATAATGGTACTATAGATGCTGTTGGGTCCATAACATTACATGATGCAACAAGAGTATATGAAGATGCTACTTGCCCGCAGTTCGATATTAGTGATTTAGGTGTCCAAGCTATTAGCCAATCTTTAAGCATGGATGATGGAGCTTTAGCTAACTCAAGTTATGTAGAAATAGTTGCACCTGATTATATTGCTTCTGGAGATGCGTTTGAACTAACTGTCAATTATAAAGATGCGAATGGTGATGTAGATACTTCTTTTAATGGTGAGTTCGCAGTTGAAATATTGGATTCGGCGGGGTTAGGTTTCCATATTACCGACGCTGGACCCGATGCACAATTATATGGCTCGTTTATGATTTGTAAGGCAACATCTGGTGTATGGACATATTCAGCTTGTAAAGCTACTGAGCCTTCTGGAGCTACATCACCTGCCTACTTCTACGCAGGTATATGGGGCGAAGAATATACAGCTAACGATACTGCACCTATACAGAATCCTTATTTCATTGTTACTGCTCCGAGTATACTGGAGCGTGGTGAAGATTTCAGCATCACTATTAAGGCTTATAATGGTGATGATACTGCTGATACAGACTATGTACCGGCAACAAGCTTAACATTAGCTTGGACACTTAGTGATGGGTCAGATGTAGCTACCCCAATAACTATAAATAATACTGGTTGGAGTGGTGGTGTTAAGACTATAACAACTGCTAATATTGATGGTGGTTCTGGTGAAGATACATATGATTTAACTGTTACAGATGCATCGCAAACAGCACGTAATGGTGAGGCTGATGGAGAGATAACAAGTAGCAGTTGGATAGAGGATGAAGATTTTGGACCTTCCCCAGGTAATATTAGTTGCATGGAGATACATAACAATGATGTCTATGGTGTTGCAAGGGAGGGAAAATTATATCGTAGAGATGGGTATAATAATTGGACATTGATTGTTACTGCTGATAGAACTATTTCAATTAGAAAACCATCACTACTGGATTATGATGGTACATTATTCCTAACTGGCGGGAGTTCTTCTGCTGCTAGAGTTTGGAGATTAAGTGGTTCCTCATTAGTCACAGAAATTACGAGTTCACGAAATGATGTAGCGTGCTTACAGTACAATGATACTGCTTTATTCTGGGCAGCTACTACATACTCAGGAACTTCTAAAGATGGTGCTAGACGCGATGGTGCATCTAGTTGGACTTGGGATACTGGAGGAAGCCATCCCTATTTTGCTATATATTTTGATGGTGCGATACATATTGGATTGGGTTATTACTCCGGTACAACGACACTCACTTTTAATAGTGTGTCTGGTGGGCCTACTATTGACTGTCAAATGACTGTATATGACGATAAACTGTTTTCAGGATACAATAATACAACGCTTAAATATAAGACTGCATACAATAGTAGTTGGTCTTCTCTAACATCAATGCCAGCGGGTAACAAGGCTAGGCATTGTTGGGGTGCATCAAATGGGTTATTATATGTATACTCAAGTAATACGTCAACTGGTAAGGAGGAATTATGGGCTTGGAACGGTTCGACGTGGTCTAAAAAAGTAAGTGATATGGGAGATGCAGCTACATGGATGATTGATGATGGGTATGCATTATATGTAGCTTTAGCTAATGGTAAGGTATTTAGAAGGATGTTAAGTGCGGATTAATAGGAGTAAACAATGGCAAAAAAGAAGAAGTGGATAAAGAAAGCAATCAAGAAACCCGGTGCGCTAAGAAAATCCCTTGGTATAAAGAAGGGTGAAAAGATACCAGCTAAGAAATTGAATGAAGCAGCTAAGAAACCCGGTAAGCTTGGGCAGCGTGCTCGGCTTGCTAAAACGTTAAGGAAAATGAAGAGGAGGAGTTGAGATGCCAGAATCAGGAGTGCCTATGGAAGTTATAGCAGAAGGATGGTGGGTGCCGTTTGTTGGAACAGTTCTATCAATTTTAGGTGCGCTGCTTATTGGTTTGCTTAAGCATTACGCTGGCAAATTGATGACACGTATCAAGGCTAGTGACGCGGAGAAAGAAGCTATTCAATGTCTGCTTGAGGGTATGGCAGTAGCACAAGAGACCATTGTCCGTGACGCTAAGAAGAAAGCATCAGACGGTAAGCTCACTAAAGCAGAGATTGATCAAGCTAAGAGTTGTGCGGTTGGTCATGCTATGACTATTGCTAAGGGTCCGGCTCTCGATGTTCTTAAGGAGATGAGCAAGGAACGTATGGGTAGCTTGATTAAGCAGCTACTGTCTAAGATGAGTAGCAAGAAGAAGGAGAAATAAAATGGCTAAGCGTCCAATGAGAAATGGTAATGGTAAGGGCACACGCGGCGGCTTAGGCCGTAACAAGGGAGGTTGTTCTAAAGGCGGTCCCGGCTACGGTAAAGGTGGTGGCAGGGGCAAAGGTACAGGGCGTAAGGGATAATGCTCGAAACCGTCTTAGCCTTCTTAGGTAATATGTTTGCTAAGGTATTTGCGGAGGTACTAAAAGATGTCCTTAAGACTCCTGCTAAAGAAGTTGCGATCGAGACAGTTAGTGGCGATGTTGATGTTATCCCCACTCCTGTTGATGAACTCTTGCACGATTGGCATTAAGGAGAAGGTAACAGTAGTCTATGTCTCTTTTGCTAAAGATGCAAAAATCAAAGGCGCTGTTAAAGTCGCAACAAATAAGCCTATACCGGTAACTGTTGATGGTAAGTTAGCACAGTTCAATGCCGGTGGTTACTATATTGTGCATGAGCGCGACCTAAAGGCTTTCCTTGATGCACTTCAGAAAACTCACCGCTGATACAATTTGTGCACCCCGAAGGGGCAAGCCTCCGGCTGCCCCTGAGGGGTACACACAAGATTTAACAGACCCATACCTTTATCATCTCACTCTGGAACCCTGTGATAAGAGAGAGGTGCGGTTCTTTCACAGACCTTGTTGTGGTAAGGTTGCAAGGTTGTGGTGCCTAGAGTTAGATGTTATGGTACGGCCTTGGAGTTGTAAGAATAAATGCCCAAGGAGGCAAGATGACTAATACAAGAGTTCTTGTAACTACATTCAATAGAGATCAACTCCTACAGTTAGGGCTTGAGTCTATTAGACGCTGGAATCCTGATGTGGGAATCCTAGTTCTTAATGATGGTGACGAAGGTAATGTGCAATATATTTGTGATCATTATAAAGCGGAGTATCTATTTACAGGAAACAATAAGCACGCTCAATGGCGAGTGCCTGGATATGCTCTTAATATTGGTGTTAAGTATAGTCTTGAGTATGATATTGTGGTATTAACATGTGCTGAGATGTGGCACCATGATGATTGTCTTACACCTATGATTGCAGCTGTTGAAGCAGACCCGTATGCTTTAGCCATACCAGTAGGTAAGGACGATATGGACAATCGTTATCTGCCTAACCTAGATAATGAAGTTAAGTATGCAGAATGTCAGCCACTTAAGACTGAACTGCCTTTCCTTATGGCAATGGACATAGATAGGTTTGTAGAAATAAGAGGGTATGATGAAGATTTTGTTGGTCAATCATACGATGATGATGATTTAATAGAAAGGCTCCAAGCCAATGGTTGCCATTACACTAAGGTTGACGCAAGATGCGTTCATCTTTATCATCCACGTTATTGCCATGATAAGCGTACTGCTGGTAGGTTAGCAATCAATAAAAAGTTGTATGAAGAACGTAAGGGTACAGTAGTCCGTAATGTTGGTAGAGAGTGGGGAGTATTGTGAGTTACGCAACTGATAAAGTAATCTATCATCCGAGACTAGTCCAAGCTTTCAAGACGCATTGTAGCCATGAGCTATTCCCGGTTTTCATACATCTAATGCCACAGAACTTCTGTAATCAGAACTGCCATTTCTGTAGCTACCGTATGGACAACTGGAAGAACTCAAAACATTTTGATGCTAGTAGCTCGTTACCATGGGATCGTATGAAAGATCTGATATGTGAAATAGACTACATGGGTGTTAAAGCTATCGAATTGACAGGTGGCGGGGAGCCTTTAGCTTATCCGCATATAGATAAGTTACTAGAAGAATTACAGGAGCATCCAATAGAAATGGCTCTGGTGACTAATGGAACCCTCCTTAAAGAGGCAACTGCGGATTTGTTATATAGTACGAAACTACAGTGGGCGAGGGTATCGGTCGATGCAGGTAATAAGGAGGACTATTGTAGGATTCGATGCTGTCCCGAAAGTCATTGGACAATGGCTTGGAAGGGGATTGAAAGGCTGGTCGAAAGGCGGAAAAATCAGGCTATAGGCATCGGGTTCGTTATTACCGATGAGAACTATAAAGGTCTACAAGATTGTTGTCTCCGAGCCAAGGACGTTGGCGTCGATAATGTTCGTGTAAGTGTAGCCTTCACACCTAAGGGTGCAGACATCTTAGATGTTGATGCTAAACGTGAGGTACGTCAGCAGTTAGATGAACTGCAATCATTGAATGATATGCATTTCCAAGTTGTGGACTTGTTCGAGGAAAGACTAAGTAACTTACGCTTCTCGTCTAAGCAGCAAGACTACGATTACTGTGGCACAAAAGATTTGCTATGCGTAATAACCGGGGACGGGAGTGTTTATACCTGTTGCACGCTGACGGGAACATTGCCTGGCTTAATAGGTAATATTACTGAACTACCTTTAGATAAGCTGTGGCAGCAAATGGCTGTGTGGAGAAAGGATTTCGATCCACGTAAGAAATGCAAGTGTACTTGTTTATACGAGAAGCGTAATCAGGTTATGCTTGATCTAAGGAATCCGCCCGATCATCTCAACTTTATTTAAGGGGATACAGTTGTGCACAATCCACTTGTCACAGTGTTTACGTCTTGCCATAATCAAGGCGAGTACCTTAAAGAGTGTATTGAGTCTGTGCTCTGGCAAACTTACTCTAACATCGAATACCTATTATATAATGATGGCAGTAGCGATGACACTCTTGATATCATGCGGAGTTTTGCTAAACTTGATGATCGTATCAAGGTCAAAAGTCTCCCCAAACAAAAGAATGTTGGTGTCGTTATTAATCAGAGTTTTAGGGATGCTGCTGGTAGGTATTGGGTTTGGTGCCCTAGTGACGATGTACTGGTGGATACACTCTTAGAGGAAAAGATCAAAGCTGCTAAGGTATGGCCCGATGAGGTAATCTATGATAACTGGTATGTGATTAATGAAGTTGGTAAACTGATGTGCCCTGTAGATGTACCTGTTATGTCACCAGAACAGTTTGCTGACGCTGTATGGCACAGTAGTCCCATAGGTTTCACAGGTATCTGGATACCTACGGCTATTGTTAAGGATAAAGGTGTTAAGTTCCCGGAGCATTTAGATTATTCTGAGGACTTTTACTGGATGATTGAAGCTGTAGTAAATGATATTAAATTCCGTGGAATATTGAAGCGTTTACACTATAAGCGTAAGCATAGCAATGCGACTACACATAGGAATATTAATGCTATCCTAGATCAGATACCTCGTATACGTGCAGAAATAAAGGAGAAGTATAATGTCAATACCTAAAAGGATCTTCTTCTTTTGGGGCAATAAGACTCTTTCATGGATGCGGTATCTTACACTTAAGAGTTTTAGATTACTAAATCCAGATTGGCAAATGATTCTATATACTTCTAAATGTACTAAAGACACAAAAACTTGGAATGACGATGTTGCCCAAGACTTCCATACATATAAAGGGCGTGACTATTTACCGCAGGTAGAAGAGTTAGGAGTAGAAATCCATGAGTGGCATCTGCAAGACTACGAGAACATTACAGCCTCGCACCTCTCCAACTTTCTTAAGTGGCACAAATTGTCTGCTCATGGTGGCGTATACTCCGACATGGATATACTGTGGGCACAACCCATGGATAAATTATATGACGAGTTCCGTGACTTTGATGTAGCTATATGTGTTACAAGATACCTAAGTATCGGGCTGCTAGGTTCTAGTATCGGGAATCGTATGTTTACAGCTTTCTTCAATAATGCTAAGGTCAATTATGACCCGACACGTTATCAGTGTGTAGGTGTTGAGAACATTTATGACCTCCTGTATAATGCTGAGGCTTTCAATAAAGACGGTAAAGTGGACTGGAACTTTATCAGAATGCAGAACATTATGCAAGACCTTAGAGACATGTTCCCTGAGTTAAAGATTTTTAATATACCCTTTGGGTGTGTTTATCCTTTTACCTGTACAAATACAGAAGGGATTTTTAAAGCTAAACATGACCTACCTAACCATGTAGTTGGGTTACATTGGTACGCTGGTGCTCCGTTAGCACAACAATGGAATAGCATCCTTGATGAGCAGTCTGTGTTAGAGCATGACAATACGTTTACAAGGATTGCGAGCAGATATGGTTAAGATAGCGCATTTCTACTGGGGCGGGAATCCTTTATCTTATCTTCGATTCCTAACAGTTAAAAGCTTTATTAAGTATAATCCCGATTGGGAAGTACGGTTCTATGTGCCTCGAAGACACTATTTTGGTGATGCCGAATGGGTGTCACATGCGCACAAGATCAAGTATATGGGCGAAGATTACATGCATCAATTAGATGCTTTAGGTGTCAATATTCAGCCCTTCAATTTTCGAGCAGCAGGTTTTAGAGAAGATGTACATGAGGCTTACAAATCTGACTTCTTACGTTGGTATCTATTATATCATCAAGGCGGCTTCTGGTCTGATATGGACGTAATATTCTTTAAGCCTTTACCCGCTCATATTTTCAAGGCACATGATTATTGTATCACAGCAGATATCGGAACAGGCGTCTACTATATTGCGTTCATATACAGCCGCAGGGGTTCTGAAATTTCTAGGGCTGTTCTACGTGCTGCCATGCAACCTGCAAATTTTGATCCAAACAATTATCAATGCCTTGGGAATGTTTTAGTTAAGAAGTGTTTCCCGAATCCTACTATATCTTATAAGCAGCACCCTAAAACTTTTAGGGAACATGTACATATCTTCAAACCATGCATCAATCTTCCTATCCAGTATATTAGAGATATTGCTAAGATCTTTGAGAATCACAGTCACATAGACCTTAAGTCAAGTGTTGGTTTCCATTGGTATGGTGGGCATCCCATGGCAACAAAATGGGAGAACATCTTAACACCAGAAGGTATCGCTGTTTGTAATAGTAATTTGTGCAAATTAATAAGGAGTACAGGGCTATGATGGTTGTAGCGTTCTACACAGAGAAGACACCTTATGAAGAAGAGGTCAAGCATTTAGAATATTCATGCGTACAACAAGGTTTGAAGTACCATATTGAAGGATACGAGAATCGAGGGGCATGGGTCCATAATTGTGCTATAAAGCCTGAGTTCATTCTTGATATGTTAAGTAGGTTCCCTCTTGAACCATTGCTGTATGTCGATGCTGATGCAGTTTTTAAACACTACCCATCAGTGATATTTAATATGGTAAAAGAGGGTAAGGTAGATCTTGCTGCACACATTATGAAAGGTGGGGTGCTATTAAGTGGAACAATATACTTTAGGAATTGTGATAAGGTTAAGGTATTTGTACATGAGTGGATCAAGATGCAGAAGAAAGATCCTAATAAGTGGGATCAGAAAACGTTGCATGAAACGTTAGTACAACATGGCCCAAGATTAGATATAAATTTTGAAGAACTCCCTCAGGAGTATTGTAAGATTTACGATAAAGATTGGGGCATACCTGTGATTCAGCATAATCAGAAGAGCAGGGAGTACCGGGAGAAAGTAAAGATGAGCATACTTAAAGGTGTACCATCGAGTGTTAGTAAACAGCGCATAACCGTTCATGGCGATGGTTCTTTTACGATACCGCGTAATCACCGTGAAGCGGAGAAATATTTAGATGCACATTACAGGCGTGTCCCCGGCGAGAAGCGATGGTTCAAGATAGCTCATGTGTCGAAGAAGTTAGAAGAACTTGAGACGGTGTTTAAAGATAGGCATTGCTATATTGTAGGCAAGGGACCTAGCCTAGATGATTTAACACATCAAGCTTTTAGCGATGCTGAGGCACCTGTAATCGCTATCAACGAAGCTATACATAAGGTTGAGAGCCTTGGCCTCCCGAATCCTACCTTTGTTCTCCAGCAAGATATGGGCCTTAGAGATAACTGTCTGCCACAATCTAGCGGTATCTTCATCTCGCAACATGCGCAGCATTGGTATGCGGAAAGCTTAAATAAATATGTCTATGACCCTGTGGCCTTGGGCTTGCAGAATTCACAGCTTTCTGTTATTTGTGCGATAGAGATTGCCAAGAAGCTTGGAACCGTTAGCTTCGATTTAATTAGCTTCGATGCATGTGTCAATAGAAAAGTGGCCTATGCAAAATGCATAGGCCACGATTCCAGTGTCGGTGGGAATCCTAAGAGATTCTTATCTCACAGGAAACACATTGATAAGCACATCAAAGGCATCAAGACTAATTGGGTCATACCAACATCGGCCCCATCTTTAACATCTCTAGGTACACCTTCGAAGCCACAAGAGCGTCTTGAAGAGCATCGTGAGCCTGAGGATGCTCAACCTTTAAAGTTGAAGCCAGGTACGTTAGATTTATTTTAGAGAATGGAACCTTCTCCGCTCTCATTGCCGCACGGTCATTGAGGTAACAGGCGATACTCATAGTGTCAGGCATGTGGTAATCGAACCATTCATTGTACTGTGGCACACCTAACCATTGAGTTATGAACTGCTTATCGAAACCGCCATAGTTCTGACCTAATGGGATAATTCTCTTGGGTCTTCCCGAAGGTGTTACGGGGAGGCCCAATTTTTGTATCCAATCTTCAAGTAAGGTCATAGCCGTATCAGGATCGAACCCCTCATTAAGTATATACTCTTTCCTCTCCGCGGAAACTTTAAAAGCTGCGGGGTCGGCGAGGTCGGGGCGCTGTGGTTGCATTTTGATATTAAACGGTAACACATCCTGTCTAGGCTGGATATTTGAATCAAGAGGAATGATTGCAAGTTGCCAAATTTCATGCTGGAATGGATCGAGTCCAGTAGTCTCACAATCCATTGCGCATAACTGGTTCCCGTTCCAATGAACCATGCTTTTAGGCATCTTATACCCTTTCAATCTATTGCATCAAATGCAAGTTTTATTCTCATTTCTTTAGACATAGCTACTCCATTATTTTGTAAATATTCTAATGCTTTTCTAACTATTTCTTTTGAGTCTTGTAGTGATCCAATGCCTGTATTACAATTAAAACAAAGTAATCCTCTGACATGCCCAGTTAAGTGGTCATGATCAACTAACCAAGCATTATTGTTATTTTTATAGGGTCTATTAGTACCACATATAGCACATTTATGATTTTGTAATTCTAATAATTTATTAAATTGTTCTTTAGTTAATCCATACCGTTTGCGAGTAGAACTAAAACCATATGCTTTTGTTCTTAATTTATCATATTTCTTTTTACAATTTTTACAATAATTGGTATAACCATCTTGACTTTTATTATCAAAATGAAAAAGGGATATATGTATTGTTGCTTTACATTTAATGCATTCTTTATACACGTAATGCCTCCGTATCAAAGTATTCCACAGGTATGTTACGACGTTTGGCAAATTCTATTTCTTCTTTAATGCCATCACTATCTTTCCAACCTTGTATCATAGCTACAATCATTTTACAAGAAGCATATAACATTGTTAAGTCATGTTGTCTCCAGAAGTCCATACCTTCTGGTAGCCCAAAACGAGATGCTATAGGATGCCAATGGGCTATAGGTGAATATACTGTCCAATCATATTTAATAAAATATGCACATGTAGCACAAATACCCATATATCTATCTTGGCGTAATTGCTCATTAGCTTTTGAATAAGGTGAAGCTATATACAGGAAACCTTCATATTTATCATCAACAACATTTCTAGGATCAAATATTTTCATTTCGCTTCTTTGATCCACAATACCTCCTTAGCGTGTTTACGTTCGTCTTGATCTTTTAAATCTTTCTTAAAGTTCGAGTCCGTAAAAGCTCTTGCGCTTATTGAAATAAACGAGTCCCACTCATGCCGATCATCCCAAGGTTGATCGTCATAAAGTGGATTTGAATATCCAGATACGGCAACGAAACCTTTACATTCAAATACGAAATCCAAGAAGCGCCTATGCTCACTTATAGGCATCTCATGTTTAAAGGTTCCTTTATAAGCATCAACATAAGGTGGGTCACAATAGAAGACTGCTGAAGGTTGATCATAGTCCCGCATACAGTCGAACCAATCCTGATTCTCGACTTGAACATTTTTGAATCTTGCATGTACATGCGGGAAGCGTTTCAGGCGTGTCTCCATCTTTTTACACATAACACTCTTAGTTGATGTCGAGCGTCCGAAGTTCCGTCCAATGGAGGCAAAGGAATATGTCATCATTGTGAACCATAAAGCTGCTCGTTCTACATCGTCTTCAGTCTTCTCCCAATTAAATTTACAATAAACAAATTCTTCTCTTGCATGTAGAGTTAGTTCAAGCCTATCTATTAAACGATTAAGCTTATCCTCGTCTCTGATGCACCGGTAGAATGCAACTACACCGGAATATCTATCGTTAAATACTTCCAGTTTGGACGGCTCGCGAGCCAGAAGCACGGCACCGGAACCTCCAAATGGTTCGATATAAACACCGGTGTACGGCAGTTCCGGCAGAATGTGCGGAATTGAACGGGACTTTCCTCCAGGATACGCAAAGGGTGCCTTAATGATTTTATCTTTTGTTTTGTTTTCATCATACCTATCCAAGTTATTTAATGCATTCAATAAGTCCACTTAATCAATCCTTTAACAACATCTATAGCCCGGCACTCTAGTGCCTCAAAGGTTGAAGAATTATCGATCCTATTCATATTCTTTGTTATTAAGCTATTCTCAGAGGGGTGTGCTTCTGCTTCACCCTTAAGGTTGTAAGCTCTTCCAACCACATGATAAATATGTCCACCAAGCTCATTGATACATAGAACCTCATTACCAAAGCGTACATCATCTGCAATAATAAGCTGGATGCCTTTGGTTGTCTCTCTGATAAGAGCATCTCGCCACTTCTTAACCCAATAGTTTTCATCAATACAATCTCTACAAACATCCGTACCTAATAGCTGTAAAAGCCTACGGCCTTTCTCGTCTTTCTTACCGTCCCAGCCCATATCAAGTGCCATATCTTTTAAAGCTCTAGCAAATGGTACAATTGTGCAACCGATTTTATTATCAGTAAGGCTGAGGAATTGCTCGATGATATATTTAGCAAACGCAGTTTTACCTGCCCCCGCCTTGCCGCATATGCCTATAACAAATAGGTCTTCACCCTGTACATTGTGCATTACTCTTCTCCCTTGTAATCATCATGTAGTGTGTTCTGGATACGTACAACTATTTCTTCTTCAGCTGAGTCAATATCTTCTTGGTGTATATACCTAGCATGTGCAACATACTCCAAGGGTGCAAGAAGCAGGTGTAAAGCTTCATGCTTCCCGCTTCTAATAGGATCGAACTCAGGTACATCCTCATCCTCTATTTCACTAGTCAGAGTTACTGTGGCTGCTCTACTACCTATGTCTGAAGTAATACTTGCGTATGATCTTTTAAGCTCTTTATGCCTAAAGAATAGTTGCCAACCTTGTAGTCCTAATTTATTCACCCAATGCATAAATGAAGCTTTGAACTTTGCAAAATCTTTATCCGTTGTTTTCACCTAGCACCTCCCCAGTAGCCCATACTCCAGCCTCCTCACCAATACGTAAATGTTTGATATGGTTCACATTTACTCCAATGAATTTCTTGTCTGGTAGCACAACATGCTGCGCGATGCCATGCTCAAAAGCATACATCAGCAGCCGTCGCTGCTCATCATTCAAGCTGTCTAGAACGTCTTTGATAGCCATTATTCTACCGGAACTAAGTAACCGTCTTTAATCGTTAGCTTTGGTCTAGGTTCCCTGCTTACTTCAACACCTGACCATGTGATGTTTCCAACGTAGATTTGTCCATCCTTTCGAGCTTTACCTTTAGGATACTGTGGCGGGAAACTCCTGCCTACACGTATCTTGCTCCACTTATGTATCTCATTTGGATCAAGCCACTCTAAGAACTTATCATAGAGTTCTGCAAATAGAATCTGGTGGCCTGTGGCAAACATACATTTCTCAGACAGGAATCTTTCAAGGTCTGTCTGATTCAGTTCTTGTGCTAGGTGCTTGTCTTCGGTCGCAATGACCGGTACGTTAAGTCTATCATTTGAAGGCGGTATCTCAAGTTGTAAGACTGCTGCCAAGAAATCCGGTGCCTCTTTTTCCAGCATCGGGATGATTTGTTTCTTGGGGATAAGCTCCATCGGTTCCAGCATATCCACATAGCACATTGTAATCCGTGTATCCCCTGAGAATACGGGGCAAGCTTGATGGTCATTACTACAGTTATGCACAATAAAACCATTAGCATCGAAGCAATGGACACTAGGTACAGTTATATCATAAACATCTTCTGTACGACTGTATACTACTGTTGATACCTTGTCCGTGTAGTCTTCTTCAATAGCTTTACGTGTCCATGAATTAAGAATCTGTTTTAAGAGTTTTTGTTTTCTAGGATTACTGAATCCTATACGTTCGTAAAAGAGTTTTAAATTACTTCTTTTACGTATTACCAGTTGATATGAGGGCTTGCTTACGGTATCTTTTTTATTCTTGTGTACCCTTAAAGTCCTACTTGGTCTGGCTAAGTATATATGACTATTGATTCCTATATTAAGAAGTATTTGTTGTATTGATCGTAATATCCCTAAATCAGATTGGTAAAGAGCGATTGTGTGTCTTTCTAAAGTAGCTGTACCGTCAGTATCGAATAGCCCGCTAATGAGGCCACTTTGAAATTCTACAGATGCTTCTTGAATATTTTTAGTTATTTTTCTTTTTTCTATATTATAGTTTCTAACTAATGAGTATAGATATTTGCTAGTTAGACAATATGCACCATCTTTACGTAAAGTTATACTGAAATCATTATTACCAAAACACTCTTCAAGTAATTGTAGCTGGCTATGATCATCCGGGTAGATATATATCTTGACTACTTGCTCCTTCTTATGTTGTCTTTTAAAAATAGTGCCATCGCCGAGTAGCCAGCCTAATAAATACCCATCTTCAAATGTGCTATCATCACAATGCCAAGAGGCGTTAACATGATTATTTAAACATAACCTATCATTATCAGATAACTTACCTACTTCTTTCCAATATTTTAATCCATCAAAACTGCATTTCACAAGATGGTCAGCGGTAGCTTCAAGAATCCGACCACTTGAAGTAGTTACAGTATATATATCTCTTACGCCTGTTTTAAAGAATCCTTTTGTATTATATTTTTGCCCGTTTACAATAACTGTAACTGGCTTATTAATTAAATCAGCTAACTGCCTTGGACCTTCAGAAGTTAAAATCCACGCATTTTTTGGTAAGCAGTGAATCCAATGGGTCGTGTTAGGGATGTGATATGGAGTTTTACCTTTACAGTGGATAAGTAACTCACGACTTGTGACCCAATCTTTAATACGGTTATACGCCTGTCTATCTCTTCTAAGATCTGTTTCCTCAACGACACAGGTAATAGCACCTTCAAGCTCTCCATTGAACCCAGATGCATTAATCAGTGCTGCATCGGCCCTCTTGTATCCCTTAGTAAATAGTAAGTTAAGAGACTCATGGAAGATCGATTTGCCGCTGTTCTGTGGTCCATACATGAAGAGATATGGTAGTGGTTCCTCAGGCTCTTGAAACAGACTAGCCACCCAACACTTGAGGTAATCCCCACCTGTTAGGATACCATTAGCTTGGCACCATGCACTGTTCCTTATTGCTTCATTAAGACCCTGACCACAGTGATCTAGTATCTTCATCCAAGTTGGGTAGTTGAGTTTCTCCTTGTTTTCAGATGGTAAGAATCTCAACTGCGCAGCGTTACGGTTCCATTCCCGGTCGCCGGGGTACTCAGGCTGGAAAGGCTTATTAACTACTCTCCAGCATTTAAATACTGACGACCCAAGGATTGTAGTAATCTCAGTATGTTTAAGGCCCAAGGAGCCTAGCGCAACACGCACGTGTGACAAAGGTTCTGAGCGCCAGTCAGTGTCGGATTTAATCATCCAACCGTAATCTTCATTTGTCTCCGTTACAAGGTGCCTTACAAGATCATCATAATTGCCTGACTCTGGTTCCTCTGGTGTGCCTAGCTGCGTATTGAATATCTTAATCCAGTCTTTCTTCTTTGCCAACCACCCTTGCATGTCGTCGGCACGGTCCATCTCTTTGCGTTCGACGGTAACAACTAGTCTACCGTCTTTATGTTGTTTGAGTTTAGTTTCTCTAGAACGTAATGAATTTCCAACCTTAAGATGAACGCCCAAGAGTGCAGATGCCTTCTCAGCCACCTCAGCTTCACGAAAGATGAAACCACCAGAAGGATCTTCAAGACCGCCAAAAGTACGCGCAGCCGTAGCAAGATTCGGCTCCTTATTTAAGTAGCAACGTGTCCAACCTGCACCATCTTGATCCCATGAATCATCCTCTTGGACTCCCGGTGTAAACCGTCGAATAACCCAGGCACCCCGCCTAAGAGGATAGCAAAAACAATTTTGCTCATTAAGGTTACTGCCTTTGCTGTTCGTTTTGAAGACACCCTTAAGTTGTAAATCTTCATGTGCCTTCTGTAACCAGTAGGAATGTGTTACTAGCATATGGTGATCTTGGTCCCACCACCATAAAGCATTATTCTCCTGGAGATAAGTTATTAGAGTCTTGTGGTCTTCTTCAAGCGGAGTTTTCGGGCGTTGACCAGCGAGTTCCTCAAAGAGATCCCCTCGTCCACTTGCTTCAATATTCTGAGGTAAGTTCTTACGACGCTTACCAGAAACAACTTTAATATGATCCTTCCAATTCGGAGGCACTTCATCAAGTACTTTACCTTCCTTGATAAGTGTAAGCCCATCTGTTCCTCCCATCTTGCGGTGCCATACCCACATGTTCCCGCCGCAAGCGTCTATTTTGCTATGGAAATCGAACCCTGTCAATGCTGACATCTTGCCAAGTATAGCTCTGGCAAGTGCGGCATGTTCATGGTGATTATTAGTTTTAATGTGGCTAGGAAGGTAAACATATAAATGTATCCCGGTTCCTGAGGTAGATTTACGAATCGTTATCCACTCGATACCATATGCAGCTTTCTTAACTTCTTCAAGTTCTTCGTTTGTAAGTTTGTTAGCGTGTTTGTCCGAGTGGCCGATTATAGCATCAAAGTCATAAGCTACCCACCTTGATACTTTACTCTGCCAGTCCCACCCTGTCATACCTATTGCTTCCGCGTGCGCAACAAGGTCGAAGCTCATCTCCTTGTCGTCATACTCAGGAACAGTTGAAGCGTTCCAAGGTACTCTAAAACTTTTCCATGTAGTTAGCCCATCTGTCCAGCCATGCCACCGTCTTCCTTCAAACTCAGAATCAACACGCTCGCCACCGTCTTGAGCTACATTGACTTGGCACTCCATGCCATAGTTATATAGATTGGCTAAATCGGCATGTGTCTTCGCAGATAGGAAACGCTTAATTGCTTCAGTACGAGTTGGCACGATTTCTTAATCCTCTCCAGCAATACGATTTGATTGTTCCATGAGAATCAAATCTATTTGCACTATCCCCTATATCTAGTCCCGAATGGACAGAAATTTCCACCTAAAAATGTAAGTCACCTAATTAGGTTGCTTACGTTTCCTTCCTCTGTTTGTTTATTTTTTGGGTATGAAAATATATTATAGTTGAATTCAATATATAATATAAGGGCGAAGTCAATTCATTCAGCCCCGTCGTAAGTCACCTAATTAGGTGACTTACGGAATTTGGTGGAAATTTTCGTCCATTCGGGACTATGGTAGTTGCGGAACACTATCTATTGAAGGGAGGGCAATTCATGCAGTAATCAAATCGATTTGATTCTTTTGTATTGTCTAGAACAATGATTACTAATCACGTGAGGAGAAAATCAGAATGGCACTTAAAGTTATTTCTCTTGATACTATTCGAGAGAATCCTGTTGCACTCCGTACTGTCGATAGGAAGTCGGAGGATTATTTGGGGCTGGTGGCCTCGATTAAGGAAAAGGGTTTCCTTGGCGCTATCACTGTCCGTGCAAAGACTGATGAAGAATCGGGTGATGAGTTCTTTGAACTTATTGATGGTCTGCACCGCTTCTCTGCTGCCAAGGATGCCGGTCTGAGCGAGATCAATGTTGATGTTGTGAATCTTGACGATGACAAGGTTCTCGAAGCTCAGATCATGGCGAATATTCACAAGATCGAAACGAAGCCTATGCAGTATACGCAGCAGCTCAAGCGTATCCTGAGCCGTAACCCGCTGATGACTGAAGCGGAGCTTGCCAGCAAGATCGGTAAGTCCTCACAGTGGATCAAGGCGCGTCTGGACCTGACCAAGATTACCAATGAGACGATTGTTAATCTTATCGACGAAGGCAAGATTGGTCTGGCGAATGCTTACGCTCTGGCGAAACTGCCCACGGAAGAAATGTCCGATTTCGTGGATCGTGCCATGACTATGGCTCCCGATGAGTTCGTCCCTGCTGTGCAGAGCCGTGTCAAGGAAATCAAGGAAGCGAAGCGTAAGGGCGAAGACGCTGCGCCTCAGGAGTTTGTGCCTGTCGCCTTCATGCAGAAGCTGAAGGACATCAAGACTCAACTGGAGTCGGGTGATGCGGCTGTCGAGCTTGTGGCGGCCACTGGCGTAAATACTCCAGTCGAAGGTTTCCAGCTTGGTATCAAGTGGGTTCTTCATCTTGATCCCAAATCGATCGAGGATCAGAAGGCGAAGGACGAAGCTCGCAAGGCCGAGCGTGCGGAAGCTGCGAAGAAGCGCAAGGCTGAGAGAGCCAAGAAGAAGGCCGAGAACGCTGCCAAGAAGGCGCAAGAGGCGGCGGATGAGGCGAAGAAGTTGGCTGCTGCTGGCGAGGAAGCGTCCGAGTAAGAATCTCCAGCATGGTAAGAAGCGGTATAACTGCCGCCTCTGTTCGGGTGCGATGGGTGGGGCTTCCCGTACAACTACTTTTTGAAAAAGCATAGGAGAGGATAATGCCCGAAGAAAACGCTATGATCCCGGCTGAAGTTGCTGGTGGACTTGCAAAGTACGATGATTCTGTGTTCAAGGAAACCACGAAGTCTGGTGATTATTTGCCTCGACTCCAGCTTATGACTTCCGCGTCTGATAAGTGTAAGTCTGGCGAGTTCCCGATTAATCACTATGCATTGATTCGTGATCAGAACTACGACGATGTTGGTGAAGCTGTTGATCTTCTTGTCGTAACGTGGCGGCCCAAGGCTCTGGAAATCGGCGACGAAGTTATTAGTGTCTTCGATCCCGAGAGTCCTGAGTTCAAGCGCATTCAGGAAAAGTCTGGAGAGAAGGATTCCGGTTGCATGTATGGGCCAGAGTACCTTGTCTATCTCCCGAGTGCTAAGGTTTTTGCTACGTTCTTCTGTGGTTCCAAGTCTGCAAGGCGCGAGGCTCCTACCATCCAGAACAAGCTTGGTAAGCCGGCAACCTTGAAGGCTAAGAAGATCGAGACCAAGAAATACACTTGGTATGCTCCGAGTTGTACTGCGTGCTCGACACCTTTTGAGACTCCAGACATTGAGGATCTCAAGAAGGCCGTTGAAAAATTCAACAATCCTCCGGCGAATACCGTCGAGGTTGTTGAAGAAGGAGAGGGGGAGGGAGAAAGGGCGAGGTAATCGCTCTTGCAGTCGGTGGGGTCGTGAGCCAAGCGCGGTCCCACCTATTAATTTTTATCGCTGGAGATATGTTGTGAAGATTTACCCTTTGGCAATGACCAATGTTCACTGGCCTACATTTATTAAAATGTGTCAGGATGAACTAGGTTATAGCCCAACTCGCGGCCTAGATGAAATAGGCATGAAGCCGGATGCACCATGTGCATTTTTGGCCGCGATTGGTATGGACAACAAACCACTCCAGCAATTACGATTTGGGCATCACATTGGCACGGCATGGAGACATGTCAGTGCCAGCTTCATTGCTGTAGCAAAACTCAAGGAAGTTGCATACCTCTCAAATTATACTGACTTGCGAATCACTTTTAAGCGAGTTGACGACGATTACTTAATCATTGTCACTGGTGATATGCAAGAGTGGAGAGATGCAATAATCAAAGGCTGTCAGTCTGATCACAGATCATTTAAGTCATTACGGCAAATGATGAACTATTGCTTGGTACACTTCCAAGAGGGTGGCTTCCGAGAAGTGTGGCATGACTGTGAGAAGATCGGATTAGAAGACGGGACATTCGTTGTCAAGATACGGTAGGGGCTGAGTATGGTTTTTCTGCCTTTCTTTTATCATACTCAGGGTAACTGCCTAGCCAGCACCCCTGCCATTGGCCCCATGGTCTAACCAGGCAGGACGCCGGATTTTCAGTCCGAGAGTACGGGTTCGAATCCCGTTGGGGCTACCAAGTTTGGGAGTGGAGAGGCGTAGTGAGCCAACTAGCGCAAGCGAGTACCATACGAAGTGCGCATACTAGGTGCGTGGCACGGCGCACGTTCCTCTCCTAACCTAGGAGGACAGGCAGCACTCATAGAGTGTGGTTACAAAGTAGAGATCCTGTGGAGCCGGTAAAGAGCAGCTAGCGGGAAGATAAGACGCTTTGTAATCGGATAGCTCAATCAAGCCTGTCCTCCAACATAGGAGAATATTATGGATACGATATCAGTTAAAGAGTTGATCTTAGTAATCAAGAAGGTATCCTGTAATGGGTATATAAGAGAAGAAGAATTGATCAAGGAGATCAATAATAGGCTGTCGTCCAATGGCAGGACTACGGATTTTGGGTCCGTCAATCGGGGTTCGAGTCCCTGCGGCCTAACCATTAAACACAAGTGGGGCACGGAGGATTTCTTATTAGCTACAGAAGGTCCAGATGTTTTTGATCCTTATGCCGAAGACGACTGCTACGACTGGTGGAAGGACTAACACATGTCAGACGCCCGCACCGAGGAAGTTAAATTTCGAGTAGGTAGATATCTTAAGCCAGGTAAGCTCATATACAAAGGCAAGCGCATATATGTTAAGTTCGGTTATAACAAGAAGTTGATTGCCGAAATCAAGGCGATGGAAGGAGCCAATTATCACGGCTACGATGATCCTCCTAGCAAAATGTGGAGCATAGCCAATACAAGCAGGAACAAGTTTGCTCTAGACCATCTTCTTAATCGTAACCCATATACAGCATATGATAAGCCCTTAGTAGAGTATAATTCTCTAAGGCCATTGCGTGAGCACCAGCTAGAAATGGCTAGGCACGTATTAACTTATAAGCGGTGTATCATTGCTGGAGAAATGGGAACAGGTAAAACGCTCGTAGCTATCGAGGTTATGGAAGCCTTGGGCCTCGAAGACTATGAAGCATGGTATGTTGGCCCAAAGTCAGGTATCAAGGCTGTCAGTTTAGAGCTGGACAAATGGGATTCTAAAGTCAGACCTCGTATGTTTACATATGAGCGTATGACGAGCTACATGAAAAATTGGAGTGGTGCCGAGGTACTACCAAAGATGGTAGTCTTTGATGAAAGTTCTAAGATCAAGACTCCAACATCTCAACGATCACAAGCAGCATATCATCTAGCCGAAGCAATGCGAGAAGAGTACGGAGATGATTCTTATATCCTAGAAATGTCAGGTACGCCAGCACCTAAGAGTCCTGTTGACTGGTGGCACCAAGCAGAGGTTGCTTGTCCGGGTTTCATACGTGAGGGTAATATACATAAGTTTAAAGCTCGCTTGTGTATTATTGAGAAGCGTGAGAATAATATAACTGGCGGCGTGTATCCTCATGTAGTGTCATGGCTAGATGATGAGAATAAATGCAAGTTATGCGGTAAGCTCAAGGATGATGATGTACATAAAACTTTTGCTGTGGCCTGTGGCGAGGGCCATGATTGGGTAAAATCAAAAAATGAGGTTAAGTATCTTTATAGGAGAATGAAAGGATTAGTTCTCGTTAAGTTCAAAAAGGACTGTCTTGATCTCCCTGAGAAACAATACGAACTCATACAGCTTACGCCAACAGTTGATATGCTCCGAGCGGCTAAGCTAATTACAGCAAATGCATCAAGAGCGATTACGGCAATCACTCTGTGTAGGGAGCTAGCTGATGGGTTCCAGTATAAAGATATCAAATCAGATGATATCACTTGTCCGAACTGTAACGGAAGTGGAACAAGAGTTATTAAGGTTCCAACAACGGCTGTCGATTATATGGCCCCTTTGGACATTCAAGCACAGAATTTTGAGGACAAAGAAGTTACATGTGATCTATGCGGAGGCGCAGGTCAAACGCCTAAGTACAAACGTAATGTTGTTGAAGTAGGGAGTCCCAAAGATGAATACTTCAAGAATGACTTGTCTAATCATGAAGACATTGGTCGTTATATCGTGTGGGGTGGTTTTACCGGTACTATTGACAGACTTACTAATATGGCTAAATCTTGTGGGTGGTATGTCCTCAGAGTGGACGGTAGGGGATATCATGGTTATCATCCCAACTCTGATGATCCCGTTAATCCTAATGATCTTCTTATCAGTATGGATAGAACACACCCGAAGCGACAGGAAATGTTAGATAAGTATCCTCGGGTATGTTTCGTTGGGCATCCTGAGGCTGGTGGCATGGCGCTAACACTTCATGCGTCCCCGACTGCATTGTTCTACAGTAATAGCTTCAAGGGTGAAGCAAGAATGCAAGCTGAAGATCGTGCTCATCGTATGGGCATGGATGATAATCGAGGCTTGGTAATTAAGGACTTGATTGTATTACCAACTGATAAGATTGTATTGGACAATCTTAATAAGAAGAGGAAGTTGCAGAGTATCTCGATGGGTGAACTTAAACAAGCTTTTGAAGGAGAGTAGTATGTCAGGCGAAATGACTGTAGTTGATATTCCACTTAGTGAGATCCATGCTGATGATTCGTTCAATTGTCGAGGCAAGATAACCCCGATTGATGTTGTATCCTTAGCTAAGGATATCGAGAGTCGTGGGCTTATCCAGCCGGTTGTAGTAACACTTTACGAGGAAGAGAAACAAAAGGAAACAGGCTTCAAGTATAGGCTTATCGCCGGTTACAGAAGGCGTATGGCCCATAAGGTTCTTGAGCGTCCCACGATTTCGGCAATCATTCGTGCGGATATGGTTAATGATATTGATGCACGATTCTTTAATCTGGCTGAGAATCTTCAGCGTCAAGATCTTAATGTACTACAGGAAGCTAAGGCATTACAGAATCTTAAAAACCTTGGCATTGGCGAGGATTCTTGTGCCAGAAAGCTTGGTGTGTCACGTGGGTGGGTACAGATTCGTTATATGCTTCTTGAGCTGCCTATAGAAATCCAGCATCAGGTAGCACTTAAGAACATTACACAGACACAGGTTCGTGAGGTATATAGCCACTTTAGGCGAGGCGGAGAAGAAGCAGCTTTTGCTGCTGCTCGCGAAATCAAAGAGGCTAGGGCCAAAGGCCGCGGAACTATTAGTGTTAATCCTCATAGGAAAAAGAAGACAGCCAAGATACACCACACCCGTGCTGAGATTTTTGAGATGATGGAACATATCCAGACTTCAGGTATTGGCAATGGTATCTGGACTCGTTGTCTGGCATGGGCTGCTGGCGAAATTAGTGCGTTAGATCTTTACAGTAGCCTTGATACATTCGCAAAGAAGAATGGATTAGAATATCTGAAGCCGGAGGTTAAGGAGTGATGGAAGCTAAAGATTTAGAAAGATTTCTAAATCTTACATTCTATAACCCAACAGGGTGTTGGTTGTGGAGTGGATCATGTGATACTTCTGGATATGGATTATTCAGATTAAATGGTAAATTAGAAAAAGCACATAGGGTATCTTATAAACAATATAAAAGTAAGATACCTGATGGTATGCTAGTGTGCCATACCTGCGATACTCCAAATTGTGTTAATCCTATGCACTTATTCCTAGGTACACATAAAGATAATAGTGAAGACAGAGACAATAAAGGTAGAGGAAGATTACCATATCAAAGTGGGCAACAAATGAAAAAGATTCTTAGTGTAGAACAACAAGAAGAAATCAAAAGACAAAGATATTTTGGTATTACCCAACGAGAATTAGCAACAAATTTTGGAGTTAGCCAAAATGTTATTTTCAGGGTAATCCACGGAGAATATTAATGTCGATTGTGTATATAGACACTGAGACTTGCGGATTGACTGGTCCGATAGTACTCCTCCAATGGGCGGAGGACGATGGGCCTATTGAACTGCACTCAGTCTTTACCAGTCCAGTTGAAGAAACATTAGAATTGATCGAGAAAATCGTTGATAGTGAAGTATGTGGTTTCAATCTTTCTTTTGACTGGTTCCACATTTGTCAGACGTATACAACATTAATACAGTTTCCAGACTGTAGTGTTGACCCAATAGACTATATTGATGAGTATGCCGAATATGAAGAGAAAGGTAGATTCGGTAACTGCATCAAGCCTGTTGCGGCTTGTGACATTATGTTACATGCACGTAAAGGGCCATACCAATCGACAATGAACCGTGATGATATAAGAATCAAACGAGTACCAACAGCTTTAGCTTGGGAACTGTGCGCTGAACTAGATAGACGTATCCCGCTTAATGATGTTTACTTTGCTAGAAAAGCAGACCCAAGTAGGCGGTGGGATGTCTATGATGTTAGAGATGAGATGGGGAATATTGAAGTAGACTTCAAGGATGTAGTACTCAAGTTTGCACCTTCCAGTGCGCTTAAAGCATTGGCTCAAGATGCCTTAGGCTATAAAACAGAATCAATTAAGATGTTCGCAGATGTTGAACCGCCAAAGGAATCATTCCCGAAGGAGTTTGGATATGCTCCGTTCGCTAAAGCTATTGGAGTTCCCGGTAGATGGAACGGAGCTTGGCCTGACTACGGGAAAATTAAAGTCCATGTTACTCATTGGGCGTACAACAGACTGGCCAGAGAATATGCGAGTGATGATGTCAAGTACACCAGAGAACTCTACACACATTTTGGCTCACCGCAACCGGGCGACGACGATTCCGAACTGGCCTGTATGGTCGGTGCCGTTAGATGGAGAGGCTTCAAACTTGATTTAGAGAAAATAAGAGAACTCAAGAAGCGAGCAATAGGATTCGTTGAAAATGTTAAAAGCCGATATAACTTCAACTCACATGCAGTCTGCCGTACCTACATGGAACAGGTCCTATCAGAAACAGAACAACTCGTGCTGCGAGTTGATAATAAGATCACGACTAAGGGACCTGTCCTTGAACAGATTGCCAGATGGAAAGAAGAAACTGTTTGTCTTGACTGTCAAGGACAAGGATGCAAGAAGTGTGAAGACGGATTAGTTAAATCTGATGCAAAGCATCCGGCCGCAATACGCGCTCAGGAAATTCTTGATGCAAGACATGCTCAGAAAGAGGTAGAACTATATGATAAATTACTATTGGCTGGCCGCTTTCATGCTGACCTCAATGTCATTGGTACTCGTTCTTCTCGCATGTCGGGAACTGGTGGTGTCAACGCCCAGGGCATACGGCGAGCGAACGAGACGCGCGAGTGCTTTCTACTTGCTGACGGCGGCCTTATTCTGTGCGGGGGCGATTTTGCTGGATTTGAGGTTAATCTGGCTGATGCTGTTTACAAAGACCCCAAGCTAAGAAATGAGCTAGAGACAGGTAAAAAGATTCACGGGCTATTCGGAACATATCTGTTTCCGGGGAAAAGCTATGAAGAAATCCTTGCAACAAAAGGACTCGAAGCTGAGAAGGATATTTACACAAGAAGTAAGAACGGTGTTTTCGCATTGTTGTATGGAGGCATGGCATATACCCTCGTTAATCGTGTCGGCATTACGGCAGAAGCGGCGGAAGAGGCTTACCAGCGGTGGGTTTCAACCTATAAAGTTTGGGGTGAAGAGCGACAGAAAATCTTCGATATGTTTTGCAGTATGCGCCAGCCCGGAGGAATCGGAACTAAGGTGGAGTGGCATGAACCGGCAGACTATATTGAAAGCCTATTCGGATTCCGTCGTTACTTCTCTCTCGAAAATAAGATTTGTAAGGCATTGTTTACTCTCGCAGAGGACCCACCCAAACGCTGGCAAAGCCTACATATTAAAGTTACTCGAAGAGATCGGGAACAATCTGCGTGCGGAGCTTTACGGTCGGCCTTATTCGCAGCGGCGTTTGCCGTGCAAGCTGCCAACATGCGAGCGGCTGGTAATCACGTTATACAGTCAAGCGGTGCGCAACTTTGTAAAATGTTACAGCGCAGACTGTGGGACTTGCAACCACAAGGCATTAACAGATGGAGAGTACAGCCTTTAAATGTCCATGACGAGATCATGTGTCCTGCTGTCAGTCTAGTGATTCCGGAAATCAGAGAAACTGTAGAAGCTTTCATTGAAGAGTATCGTAAAGATGTACCCTTGTTAGCTATTGACTGGAGCGATAAGCTAGACTCTTGGGCAGGGAAATAGTAATGAACGATGTTAAGTTCGACATAATTGCTATAGAAATACAGTTGATGCAAGCCTTGTGTATTAAATCAACTCATAAGGTGTTACACGGTTTCGAGGTACTTATGTACGAACAACTCTGTCAGTTCAATACAGCATACGTAAAGCTTCTGCATAAGAATTTGGAGAAGGGTGGGAATGAAGGGTCTAGTGAGACTACAGGAGGAGGCACACAATCGGGTACTAAATTATAGGACAATAGAAAATATTATACTTCACCCCAAATTTACTCGGTTGTGGGATGACTCTGACGAGGAAGAGAAACAAGCCGTTATAGATATTGTAGAGAACGGCGATAGAAAGGGGTTAAGAAAATGGATGACTAATCATAAATCATTAGACCTTGGAGAGAAACCAATTGTACAGTTAAGAAGAATAGGTAAACAACTTGGCGTAAAGTACTATGCACAATTAAGCCACTCCGAGCTAGTGGCTGCCATAATTAAAAAGGAGGAAGTATGAGCAAGTCAAAGAAAGAACTCGTTGAGGATATGCGGATCACTATCACTGAAATGTCAGAACTTTTTGAGTGGGCAGATATTGAGGGTGCATTGTCTTGCCCTGTGGATTGCGAAGAGCTTAAGATTGATTTTATTCGCAAAGGATATAAATGGCTGTATGAGAATGTAGTACCCTCCTTCAAGTTTGCATTGGAAATTTGGAAGCTACAGCCAAAGGAACAGTGGGTAAGGTACAAGCAATGGGGTGAATTTAGCGAGCATCGGGAGTCCCGTATGCTGGCTGAAAGACTCCTGCGTATGAGGAAGATAGTAAGAGCGAAAGCTCGACCTGACTTCTTCAAGAGAGGAAAGATCAATGCCGCAATCAAAAGGTTACACAAGAAAAGAGCTGGAAAGAGCAGTAAGAAAACTTCACGCGGACATGCAAAAACTGATTAAATATGTTGATAAATTAACGGGGATTACACAAGCGTCAAACAAGGTTACACGGGAACTGATAGCTACTCTGATGCTATTAAAGAAGAAAGGTGTGGTGACAGATGCCGAAATCGCTCAAACCCTCCTTGACTCAAGTGAGGAAAATTCTCAAGAGGGCCTCATTCAATCCTAGGAAGTTTGGAAAACTTAAAGTAATTGCGGATATGGAGGACAGTAGTTACTATGAGCGACAGGCCCAAGTATTGATCGAAGAGGCTAGGGCCATTCGTTTAAGCGGCTTGCCTTTGACGGATTGCAACTATGATGATAAACTAATCCAAGCCATGCAACTTTTAACACTTGCGGTAATTTGTAAATGAAACCGTTCCATGCAAGGCGTGTCAGCAAATCGAGGCCCGAGGCCAAGATACAAGTTAAGATTATTAGTATGCTTAGGATGAAGGGTTGGTTTGTTAAAGAGACGCACGGCAACATGTACCAAAGTGGCTATCCAGATTTATTTGCTTGCCATTCACGTTATGGACAAAGATGGGTTGAGGTCAAACTGCCGGGTGGGAAAGGATCTAAATTCACTAATGCACAAATGGAGGACTTTCCAAAGTTTTGTGCAAATGGATCAGGTGTGTGGGTGTTAACCGGCGACACTGAAGAAGAGTATGAGAAACTCTTCAAGCCACCCAACTGGTACCAGTATTTGAATTTGTGGAAGAACTCACGAAGTTAGGGGGAAGTGAAGTGGCAAAACGTATTGGTGTCTTTTGTGATGTCAGTAATCTGTATTACTGCATCGGTAAAAAGTTTAACAAACGTAAGTTAGACTATCGAGCATACTTGACGTATTGTAAAGATTTAGGCGATGTTCAACAGGCTATTGCCTATGGAGCACAGCTCAATAATGAAGCTTCGGCATTCATACATTGTTTAAGGCAGATGGGTTTCGATCCTAAATACAAGTCTCCTAAAGATTACCATAACAAAGATAACTTCAAGCGTAAAGCGGATTGGGATGTAGGCATTGCAGTTGACATTGTAAGAATGATCGAGCGTCTTGATATGATCATTCTTGGTACAGCAGACGGAGACTTGACTCCTGTAGTCGAGTGGGCGAAAGAGCAAGGTGTAGATGTTATTATCCTTGCTTGCGGGATTTCTCGCGAACTAAAGGACATGGCAACTAGGTACATCGAGATTCCCGAATCTATGTTGGAGGAAATTAAGGATGACAGACAACCAGTCGTCGAAGGACAGCCAGACGCCAGTGACTTTAATGGAAAAGAAGCTAGAACTGGATCTGGAGAAGCACAAGAACTGGAAGACATGGCTGACTGAGGGTAGGATAGGAGTCTTTATCGTACCGGACAACATCATTAAAATGTTTCCGGGGTTCATTAACACACTACTCTCGGACATGCTGGTACTAAGGGCAGAGAGGCGTTTTGATGCACAAGGTATGGAGTACGTTGCCATACATGAAAGCTTCCCGCCCAAGGCGGACAACACCGTAGCACCACGTTATCACCTTGGCATAATTATGGGGAAGCTGGAGATTACTGAGGAAGAAAGAGTTGAGCACAAACTGGACGAGTTCGGGCCTGTTTATCTGGAGATGAAAAAGATATGAAGTTACTTAGAATGGACGGGCCGCATTGCTTACTATATGCGGCGGCAATGGTCTTGGATGTTTCTCCACATACAATCATACAGGAGGTTGGGCATGATGGTATGGAGAAGACTTGGCCTGAGTGTCCCCCACCGCTTTGTTATAGAAGTTTTCACATCCAAGAAATTATAGATTGCTTTGTGGCTAGAAGCTTTGGCCTTATGCCAATAGAATACAATCCTCATAGCGCACCCACGGATACCGTCCGTCCGTGCGGTGCGTATGAGAACTACAGCGATCGATTTTACCATCACATCGAAGAGAAGGAAGCGATACTCATAGGTGCGCACCGTAAGCACAGTATCGGGCACGCGTGGGCATGGGATGGATTAACTGAAACATGCTATGACCCCAATGGATACCTAACTAAGCTAGACGATTATATAATCAATGAGGCATGGGTAAAAGTTAAAATGATTTGATTCTGCAAACGTAAGCCACCTAATTAGGTGGCTTATTTTTGTAGGTTTTTGTAAGTCCCTGAGCCACAAGGGTTTGCGTCAAAAATAGGTGCCATATCCCATTATTGTAGAGGGCTGCACAGCAGGCCCGAAGTGTTCGATTTGATTCTGGAGACTTGGCGAAAATGATTAATGAATCAACTCTGCGGAAACTGAAAGAGGGCGATGATTCCGTGATCGATACGGTGATCGAAGCCTATCTCACTTTGGCCGAAAAAATCGCTAGATACTACGGGCACGGCTACCCGACTAAGGCGGATGATATACATAGCGTGGCGCTGTTAGGCTTATGCAAAGCGATTAACAATATCAAAAATGGCAGGATGACAACGGATAACTTTAAAGCGTATATCAACAATACGATACGCGGGCACATCAAACACTTTCTACAGCAGGATCATCTTGTCCACTTGCCAAACTGGTACTTGGCTGAAAGATTAAAAGATAGAAACTTCAGGATACCAATGGCGTTCACGATAGACCGGAGGGATAGTAACGACGACGAAGACGTTGAACTGACCTTTGAGATAGCGGCACCTGATCCTGGAGATCGAGACTTCATCAACGAGTTCTACGAGAAGCTAACAAACTTCGAAAGGATCGTGTTAGACCTCCGCTCAGAGGGGCATACGCTCGTAGAGATAAGCGAGCACACAGGGAAAAGCAAAACGTGGATAGAGAAAACGCTTCTTAAGATCAAGGACAAGATGATAAGAGAAAGGAGGCAGCATGGGCGGTAAACTGTTAGGTGGGCGCAGAGTAATGGAAGAAGAAGCCCATCAAATTGTTCAAGAATTTCTAAGCCCGTATAACCACTTGGTTATGCGGCATATGTTATGTGGATCTATCCGGCGCAAGAAAGAAGATGCCGGAGATATCGATCTCGTGATCACAGCGGATAAAAAGAACCGTATGATGTTGAACATCGCAATACAGAAAGACTACGGTGCCCCGTGGGACCATGCGCGCAAAACAATCTTATTTGAAGGCGTACAGTTGGAGGTACACATATGTTTGCCCGAGTACGAGGGCGCTATGTGGCTGTATGCGACAGGCTCCGGTGGATATAACTCAGGCCTGAGGCTGACGGCTGCACAGATGGGCCTGAAGCTTAATCGTTATGGCCTGTGGCACGGGCAGGAAAGGATAGCAGGTAAGACGGAGGAAGAAATTTACGAGAGGCTGAGAGAAAGGTTCGTGAGGCCGGAGGATAGACGATGAAGACTTGTGTGAACTGCAAGCAACACAATGTACACGGTTTCTGTGATCTAAAAAAGGATCTTGAAGTCAACAATGCTCGTACACACTGTTGTGATAAGTGGGAGCCTGTGGAACAGGAGAAGAAGTGTCAACCATGTTCCGACATAGGTAGGGATACTGTGGCTGTTGTTATGGCACCACAGTCAGCCGACCAAGGTAAGACCATCAACTACATTCCTATATGTGAGTACCATTGGAGGCACTGGTGGGATGGTGCCGATTGGGATGGTCGCCAAATGGTGAAGCCTATTGATGAAAAAAAACAATCCTGAGACTGGTGCCTACGAGACGAAACCTGTTTCGGATGCAAAAATCAAGGCGGCACATCAGATCTGCCTTGCTGCAAGAGGCTACGAGCAGGGCGTCCTCAATACCAGCGAACTGTTCTTTGTTGTGCTGGATCAGATCAAGAATCTGGTGGACAATGGGTAGATACAGTTCAATCGAATGTCTGCAAAATGATTTTGCAGAGTTGTTGGCTGAAAGGGACATAGCATGAGATTCGACGGCGAAGAAGTGGCAAAAGAATTCGAAGAAGCGTTCGGTCAGACCATCAGCGTGCGTCAGATGTGGTGGCTTGTTAAAGTAATCAAACAGTGCCGTCAGCGTTGCCGCAACAATGCTGCGCTGAACAACTGGTTGAACAGGAACTTCAAGCACCTGAGGTTCGGACAGGTTACTAAGACCAAGGCAAACGGTGAGACATACGAGGGTCTTGAGATAACCGAGAAGGAGCAGGCATGAGACTCGAACTAACCATCAACATGGGCAATGATGCCTTCCGCCCGAGTCAGTCAACTGAAGTGCGGCGCATCTTCAAGGAGTTGGCGGATAGAACAATAAGCTCACACGTTATACATGATTCAAATGGCAATGTTTGTGGAGAGCTTAAGCTTATTGCTGAACAATTGATCTGTGAAAATTGCCGCACCTGTGCGTGTGACAGTTGTTGGGGAGGTCATTGCGGCTGCTGTGGCCATGATAAAAGAATCAAGACTGAGATCCCGAGGCTTGTGCTGTGATGCAGACGTTCCTAGCATACCCATCCTTCTACCGTTCCGCTATGGTCCTAGACTATCGGCGGCACGGGAAGCAGCGTGTAGAAGCTATGCAGATACACCACGCGCTGCGCAATCCCACCTATGGGTGGCAGAATCATCCCGCTGTAAACATGTGGCGGGGCTATGAGAATGCTCTGGCGTTGTACCATAACATTGTGATATTAACTTGGATAGGTAAAGGCTACAATAACAATATGAAATTGCTACCTGTGGTAACTCCTGTAGAGATGCCACACTGGTTAGGTTGGAAAAAGTTCCATCGGTCACACCAAAGCAATTTGCTGCGTAAAGATTTTAAATACTATGAGCAGCACTTTGTGGGTGTGAAGGCTTGGCTCGGTTACGTTTGGCCGGAAGGGAAGGTAGCATGATGGACATACACACACTAATACATAGCATGTGTCAAGACAGATGGGATGAGGTCAAGGGTGAACACACGGCTGTGACTGTGCAGAGATTCCGTCGGTCACGGTTTGAAGGGCACCCTCGGGTTGAGTACGGTTCCAAGTACATCATATACGTTCCTGAGGAACTGAAAGTGAGGATAGCATGATGGACATACAAAAGATTTGCCCAATGTGTTCTGCACGTGAAACAATGCATGTAGACAAGGTTAAATACTTTCGCTGGCAAGCGGGTGAACTGATTCAAAAGGTGTGGCCAGATAAATCTCCCGAGTGGCGGGAGCAACTCAAGACGGGCCTGTGTCCCAAATGTCAGGAAACGATTTTCGCGGAGCCGGAAGAATGAAGTGTCCAGCTTGTGGTGGAAACTATAAGACGATAGACGAGGAAGATGCTGTTGTCTATCGTTGTGTAGACTGCGGGTACGAAGACTACCAGATGAAATGCATGTGTGGTAGTGGAGAGGTAGACACTTGGGCCGAGTACGATGCACAGGGAATCTATCTGTGCAAGGTGTGCAAGGCATGTAGGAAGGATAAATTAAGCAAGTACCGGCCCGAGATACTGACAGGCTACACTCAAGAAGATGTTGACGAGCCGCTGGAGGAAGAATGAACAGTCAAGAAGCGTGGAAACAGAGATGCAAGTTTTGGGCTGAAGGTAGCAAGCTTTGTGCTGAAGCAGACAAGCTTGTTGATGAGGCTGCCAATTGTTTTGGAAAAGCCAATTTCCATGCTGGAGGTAGGCTTGATGCCGAAGCCTACAAGCTTTATGCGGAAAGCGGCGTATGTGATGCCGAGGGTGCTATACTTTATGCTGAAGCTGGTAAGCTTCGGGCCAAAGGTGTGAAGCTTCAGCATGGAGGTAATATAATCTTCTTTGATGCAATAATCAAAGAGTACGGCAACGTAACAGCTACATGGGTAGGCGATGACTTACACCTTGATAATGGTGTTGTGTTCAAGGAGGTAGAATGATGGCAAAGAAGAAGCTGACCCTGCTGGCTCCAGCACTGGCGTCCCCGGAGAAGGCCAAGAAATACCAGGATCTAATTGATAAGCGGAATACCACTGACTACATGTGCTACATGGCTCTTAAGAGGATTGTGCAGGAAATTGGGATAGGCAATCTTACAAGGGTTTGGATGGATGCTACAGGATTCAGTGTTGAGAATGTTCAGTACCGGATTGATGGTATCCAAGAAGCAATAAAGAATCGTGAAGACATAAACGATCAGGCCATAAGAGTACTTGCAGGGAGGGACTGATGGACACATTCAACGTAGCAATAGAAGCACTTAAGAATGAAAGAGCCAAGATGCTGGCAACTATTGCAAAGCTGCGGGAACAGGTATCATGTTTGCATCCTGAGGAAGAACGGACAATCCGAAAGGACGCTGGTTATGATATTGATGAAAGTGGATCAGAGCGCCAGCACATCGAAACCTGTAACAAGTGTGGTGCACATCGGATACATTTCGAGCACTCGGTACATGGTGAAGACGTAAGTCTCTGGATGTCAGGAGAGTGAGGGGAGGGCCTAAATGATTCGAAACTTCATACACGAACACACAGTACGGCTGCCAATAGGTAAGCTACTTATGGCAGCTATCGTGTTCTACTTTTTCAAGTCTCTAATGGACTATGTTCTTGTGAACTTAGTCGGGAGCATGTTGGTAAGATGAGCGACACAGTTTACCTGCGTGGATTACCAAGATCAGGCACCAACTTCCTTGAGTATTTACTCAGGGAGAACTTTGATATTGAGCTTCGAAAGAACTCAAAGCATGGTATAATCCCGATACCAGATCAACCAGATGTGCGGCTATGCTACATCACCAAGCATCCTATCGACTGGATACAGTCTCTATATGCCTATGGGCACAGTAGGACCAATGTTTATATATCCGAGTACGACTGGCCAAAGTTCGTGTTCAAGCCAATCGTTATGCTTACTGGTTCCAGAGGCATGTGGTTTCGTTCGCCGGTAGATGTGTGGAACGGATATTTAAATCATTACAGAAGCTGGCAATGTGCTGTGCACATTAAGCTGGAAGAGCTAACACCGGAAACACTTGAAAAGCTTCAGGTACTTTGGGGCCTAAAGAGGAAAGGTAATCTTGTCTGGACCAAGTCCAGCATGAACTCGAACGGCAAGCCTACCGGACAACCCTTCCGGGCAAGACGCCGGGATGGAATGTGGAAGCGAGAGATGATTAAGTTCGTTGAAGAGATAGCACTACTTGAGGAGTTCGGGTATGGCCAAGCGTGAGTTCCTACAGTTGGCACATCCTTACAGCGTCGATAAGCACGGCGTTGGTGGATGGTTCATGAGCGAGAAGCTTGACGGTGTCCGCTGCTTCTGGGATGGTGGTGTAACATCCGGGATACAGAAAGCCTCGGTGCCTTGGGCCAATACACTCAAGGACGAACGCTACAAGACCGCGCAAATCGCTACAGGACTCTGGAGTCGGTATGGTAATGTCATACATGCACCGGACTGGTGGCTTGATAAGTTACCATGTATCCCGTTGGATGGTGAACTCTATATACCGGACCACCGTCAGAATCTTATATCAATTGTCAAGGATCTTGTACCGGGACAGGGATGGACTGATGTTAAATACCATGTCTTCGATGCCGCACCAATAGACACGGTGCTTGAGCCGGGGTATATCAATAACCCGAACTTCAAGAAGCGTATCACTGATTTGGCTATACAGTGGTACAATCTACACGCAACTAATATTACATGGGTGCCTAAGCCTACGACAGTATTCCAGAGTCGGTTGTCGAGGATAATGAAAGAACTAAAGGATAATGAGGTTGCACAGGCTGTTGGACAGGTTAGACTGCCTATGCAGACAGAAGCAGCTATCGATTTAATGGATCGTACTTTGGAACGCATCATCGAGCGTGGAGGCGAGGGTCTAATAGTCCGGGCACCAGCAGCCTTGTACGAGTGCTGTCGCACACATGCAATGGTTAAGGTTAAGCCTCGGGATGATGCAGAGGGAACAGTGATAGGGTATATCACTGGTCGCAAGACTGATAAAGGTAGCAAGCTTCTTGGCCTGATGGGTGCGCTGGTACTGAGGCTTGATGACGGAAATCGGTTAGAGTTGTCAGGGTTTACGGATGCTGAGCGAAGATTACAAGACATGAATGAAGACGAAGCACCCGCCTGTGAGTGGGCAGAAGAGAACCCTGGAACAGAATGTCCTGACTGGATTGAAGCTGTACATTTCCGAAGAGGTAGTCGTGTTACATTCCGATACCGTGGACTGACAAAGGACGGCATACCGCAAGAGGCTAGCTACTGGAGGAAGCGTGATGATCAAGGGACGCTGTACAACTAATCTAGACGATTACCACAGGGAGGAATGGCCAACAAGTTTTGTTGTTGTACCCCGTAAGGGTGACTACGTTGCATCGGCATCAGGCAAAAGGCTTAAGGTTGTCTATGTTATGCATATACAAGTTGGTGGGGAGCCTCGTATCATTGTAGAGTTAAATAAGGGGTGCGGGATGGATGAAACACAAGCTTTGAGCCGTGCAAAAGAACCAGACCCTGAGCAAGACAAGATAGACGAGTGGTATCGTCAACGGAAAGAGGAGATAAAAAGGAGGCATGGTGTTGATCTTGATGGGGGTGCGGGATGAATGAAGCACAAGCTTTGATCCTTTAGCTAGGAGGAAGTGAGATGAAACTGTTAATAGAGGACAATGATGGATGCATCGAAACAGTCGTTGAGAACATCGAAGGCTACGACTTGGAGAAACATCTTGCAGCTTCACAGATTATTCTGGACATACACAATGCTGTGAAGAGGCTGGATACATCAATCAAGCTTCACAATAACTACACGGGGTCCATAATTCTCAGAATCGGCATGACAATTGTTCACTTGCCAACAAAAGTCAGGATGAAGCTGCTGGCTATCGAGAAGCAGGGGAAGGTACTGCGCTTCGATACTGGTAGTCTCGATACCAGTTGGATGGAGGCTAGACTTGGAGAGTACGGTGGACCAAACGTACTTCATCCGTCCTGCTATTAAGGGTTCCGAGGGAAGATTAGTACATCCGGCTTGGGGAGGCGAGTGTACGTTCCTAACTGATACCGGCTGCGAGCTACGGTTAGAGGATCGTCCTGCAAACTGCCGGCAACTGGTGCCGAAGACAGTACGTAAAGATTACTGTACAGACGTAATGACCAAACAGGCTAGAGTCTTTCGTTGGGCTGAGTACCAAGGTGTGATAGAGGACATAATAAGGAGGAAGCGGGATGGATAAACACTTCTACACTTCAGAGCAGACAGCTTTCCTTGTGTTGGAAATTGATAAATTACGCAATGAGAGCTACACGATTAATGAAGCAGTTGAGGTTGTACTACCCATGTTCAAGGAGCGTTGGCCTAAGTTTACTGGCACCCTAATAGCACTAAAGCACAAGTACTACTACGCCAAGAAGGTACGTAAGATAGATGTTGAAGGAGGTAAGACCGGTCACATTGTTGTTGAACGGAAAGGCGAGAAGTGGTGTCAGGTATTCCCATCACTTGAAGAGGCGATGAAGTCCGTTAACGGGGACATGAGTAGATACAGTTTCTACTCAGCAAAACCCATCAAGATCAAGACGAAGACCGTTTACGCTGTGGAGGGGTGATGATGAAGACCAAAGCTGTTAGCGTACTCCCGAAGTGTGATATCTGTGGCAAGGATGCCGAGTATGATGCTCCCACTACACGTGGGCCATGGGCTAACTTGTGCCAGTTACACTATCAAATTCATGGTGTAGAGGGCATGGGTACCAAGTTCAAGAAGCGTGATCCTAAGGATGACAACAAGAACAAGAAAGTTGTTAAGGCTAAGATTCTTTCATCAATGGAGGAACTGTGTTTCGACTCAGTAATGGAAGTGGAATGCCCATCATGTGGCGAGGGTCGATCAGCGGAGCCTGACGCGGACTACACGTTTGTTTGCGAGGGCTGTGGACAGAAGTGCAAGATTGTTAATCCTTTGTTCTAGGAGGACTAAAATGCGCACACCAACATACTTGTCGCCAACTTCAGTAAGCCTGTTCTTCAGCGATAGAACGGAGTTCTATCTTCGTTACATGGCTGAGAACAGGCCGCCAAGGATTCCTCAGACCAAGCCGATGTCAATTGGTTCAGCGTTTGATGCATATGTTAAGGCATATATCGACCATATGTTGTTTGGTGGTCGGGAAGAGTTCGCGTTCGAGGCCCTGTTCGAGTCACAGGTTGAACCTCATAATCGTGACTGGGCACGGGAACACGGTGAGCACGCCTTCAACTGTTACAAGGAGTCGGGTGCGCTTGCGGACCTCATGCTCGAACTTAGCAAAGCAACATATGAGCCGAGGCTTGAGTCAACTGTGCAGGATACCGTGAATATCAATGGCACGGATATTGTCTTGCTTGGGAAGCCTGACCTCTATTTCATCGTAAATGATTCTCATATCCTGTTGGACTGGAAGGTTAATGGTTACTGTGGCAAACGCTCTACGTCACCTAAGCCCGGATATGTTATGTGTCGAGGTAGCTGGGGACGTGGCAACGGGTCGCCACATAAGGATGCCCACTTAATGACCATACATGGTGTCAATGTTAACATAGCCACAACGCTCGAACAGATCTTCGAGCAATGGGCGTGTCAGCTTTATATCTATGGTCGTGTGTTGGGTGAAGAGTCCGGTTCACAGTTCATCGCTGGCATCGAGCAGCTTGCGTGTAAGCCGGGCAATGAAGGATTCGCCAATATTCGAGTGGCGAGTTTCCGGTCACGCATAGCTAGCGAGTACCAGAAGAAGATAGACGATCAGCTAATCACTGTGTGGAATGCTGTCCAGACTAGGCACATCTTCACTGACCTCTCGGTTGAAGAGAACGCCGAACGCTGCACACAACTTGATGAATACCACCTTGCTTTCGATGGAGGCAGCAATGATCCGAAAGATCAGTGGTTCAAGAGTGTTACGCGAGAGTCGGACTACAATGGATAGTGTGGTCCAGTTCGACACAATCATACAGTACAAAGTGTCTGGTGAGAAGGTCGAACACCACATAGCACCAAGCTACACCAACAAGGAAAGGCTTGAGCTTTTTGCTAAGCTTCTTGGTGGTGAATTGTGTGGTCTTGAACAACCTGAGCTGTTCATTACCATCTTCGTTAAATGTAACAGTGACGTACTGACGGATGGTATGAATGATGCAGCTACACAATTGTGCGGGATGCCTGTGGCTGGTGATGCTCTGATCGTTGCCAAACAGTTGATGGACGAGTGGAATAGTTGAGTTGCTTGGGGCCGTGGCGGAACGGCAGACGCATCGGACTTAAAATCCGTGGGGCGCAAGCCCGTGTGGGTTCGAATCCCACCGGCCCTACCAAGCTAAGGAGGAAAGATGATTAACATAACAGTCTACCCTGTAATTGGAGGCTGCTACTTAAAGCAGATCAAAGGAACACTGAAAGAGATGCAGGAGATTGTTGGGGGATACATCGAGGCTGTACACATACCGGGTAGGGTTGTAGTTGTTGATGAAGAGGGACTGTGCAAGAACAAGCGTCCGAATCCTTTTCTCTCAACAATTTGTGGCCGGCCTATTGTCGGTAATGGGTTCATCATAAACGAGAAGGACTGGAATAAGTGTTAGGGCTAATCCTTATCGCCCTAATAGCGGCAATAGTACTGGCTTGCATTAGGGAGGAGATGAGGGAAGACCCAATAGGTTGCATAATGTGGGTAGCCTTCTTTGTGTTCTTGTTGATACTCAATGCTATAAGGGGCTGTGATGCTAACACTTAAGGATGCACTTGAACAGTGTCGTAATCTTTGGGCGTTGATACGAGATAGGGAGTGTACAAATACTGTAGGTAAAAAGTATGCAGCATATGATTTAGGTATCGGCGACTATTATCACAGATGCCCACTGTGTCAGTGGACGCTGGAACAATCAACTAAGGACATACCTGATGTTGACTGTACACTGTGCCCGATACTTGAGGCATGGGGTAAAAATAGTTCACAGTACAGGTATGCGTGTCTGAACTACAGTAGCCCATACCGTGCGTTCGAGTTTGGGCGCGGGACGCCGGAACTTGCTAATAAGATTGTTGAAGCCTGTGAAGCCAAGATTAATAGCCTACAATAGTATGCATAACGAGCTTAAGGTTATGCTGTCAGGCATGAAAATCTACACCTACTATAATGTTAGTCCCGACATGCGGGACAGGTTGGCTAGGTTCCTTAAGTACGGGCAGATCGCAAAATTCTACAGGGCAATTAGGAGTCTTTAAGATGGGCATGGACGTATACGGGGTAAAGAATCCTGATGCCTACTTCCGTGCAAGTGTATGGAGTTGGCGTCCACTTAACTACCTGATGCGTGGCATCGAGGCCATAACCGATGAACAGTATGAAAATATGGGTTACAATGATGGGTATGCTGTTGATGAGGAACAGTGTAAAGATATAAAAATCAAGTTGCAAGCATGGTTAGACAAGCATCCGAATTTGGATAGCTTTGGTCTGACACTGGATAATAGTGAGACATGTGAAGGTGAATTGCTCAATGTACTTGGATTTTGCCACGATAGCTATACGTTATATCGTGATCGACTAAAAGTATTCATAGAATTCTTGGATACTTGCGGAGGGTTTAGAGTATGGTGAAGGGATTCTTTCGTCCTTGGCTTATCGCGTATGTCTTGGGTACATCAGCTATCTTCATCGGCTGCATTACCCTCTCTCCCAGACCAAGACATATAGATACCCTTGGCGTGATGATACTCTTGGGGACTCTTTGGGGAATGTTTTGCGTGATGATGAACGGGAGCCAGAGTGATGCGCTGTAATGAATGCAAGAAGCCCATCGATCATGATCGATATATGGTACGCTTGGGGAATAGAACATATCACCAGAAGTGCTGGGACAAGGTGCGTTGTGATGGATGCGGGGAACTTATACAGGTGCCTCCAGCTATCGGAGGCGCGGTTGCATCTGTTGAGAACAGAACGTACCACGTGGAATGCTGGAGGAAGATAGAAGAACCGCTTGAACGCATGTTGAAGGACTTAGAAAGTGGTGGGCTGCGGGATGCAGTATGTGCAGCCATAAAGACTTACTTGGAGGCAGATGATGAATAAATCACTTGAACGAGCCGTAGCGGCGGTGATCGAGGATGCTTGCATATTCACGCAAGACGGTGTCGAGGAAAGCGACGTGCCACACATCGTTAAGGTTGCCGTAAAGGCGTACCTTGAGGATGCGCCACAGGTGGTGATTACTAATTGTGAGAACTATGGTGGTAACTGTGGACTCTATTATAGTGACGAATTCCACGGATACTGCATCCTTGGCTTGGGGAAACCCAAAAGCAAGGACGACTACTGCATGAACATAGGTCCGAGGTGCCCGGGTCCTGGTACCTGTCGTGTCGTGAAGGAGCCTGAGTGATGGACGCTGCAGAACATAGCGAGATGATTATTAAAGCACAAGAGGATTGCCCAGGATGCAAGGGGCTGGAGGCCCGCGAGAAGATGGTTAAGGATATGTGTGAGGCGCAGGTAAAATGGCATCGTGAGTCTGCGCCCTACGCAAATGGCGGCTGTTTGTGTTATGCGTGCCAGCTAGCGGATAGGATTCTCGCCGCGCTGGCCGAGCGCGGGGGTGAGTGATGACTGAGAGAATCAGAACCAGATGTCCGTCATGCGGACATGACACGCTGTTCATCGGCAATGGTGGGCACCTGACATGCTCGCTGATCGGATGCAAGCAGCCGGTGGTAGAACGGGCGATAGACGACCTCCGCGCCGAGGTGGAGCGGCTGAAGGAAGTGATATCCACGCTACAGGGTGACGCCGCAAAGTTCTGCGAGGGGCAGAACAGGAACTATCGCCGCGCCGAAGACCTAGAGGCCAAGCTGGCGCGGTGCCAAAAGGCAGTATGCCTACTCAACTCGATGGTTCTATCCAGCGAGCAGCACAGCGACCAGTCACGCGAGGTCGTCCGCGTCGTCGCGCTGGAGGCCACGAAGGCCGGGGGTGAGTGATGCATAACCCAATAAATTGCCACAAGTGGTGTGGTGCGCTGCGATTCAAGGGCAAGGACTCTGGCGGGTCATCCTTTCGAAACTGGTGTGCGCTATTCTTTTACCGCGGAGTCTTCGCTGGATATAAGAATCATAAACCGTGCGCTTATTACCTCACGGCAGGACCGGATACAAAGTGGCGCAAAGGATGTCAAGATTCGCGTGCGCACGGCAATCCATTGCCGCGTCCGGTAACAGGGGAATTGCGTAATGTGTCAGATGCGCCAGAGGAGATACGAGCGCAGCTATTACGCCTAGTAGAAGATGCTTACAAAGTTGTAGCTGAATACAGCGCGGAGCACGAACGGTGGAAGGATAACGAAAAACAGAAGATGTTCGCGGCATATAAAGAGAAAGAACGTGCTCAAATAGCAGCGTGGACCGAGCGCAACGAAGGGGTGAGTGATGGCTGAACGTGAATGCGTCTTCGATGGAGAGTGCATAGCTCTATTCAGTGACGGAACGATTGGTATTTCTGATGGTGTTGGCTTTATTGATGAGCTGTCTGCAGAACAGACTGAGGAGTTACGCCAAGCTCTTAATGCGCTGGCCGAGCGGCGGGACGCTGAAGCACATAGCGAGATGATTATTAAAGCACAAGAGGACTGTCCACCGAAGTGCACATGGACCGAAGACGAAAACGGCGCATGGGAAACAGAATGCGGAGGAATATGGGAATTCGTAGAGGGGGCCCGGGCGAAAACGGGGTGCGGCATTGCGGATATTGCGGGGCGGTGATTGTGCCAGTGGCTTACAACGAAGAAGGTGAGTGATGGGAATAACAGTTGACCAAATCATGTCGTGGGAGCCGTGCGAGGAATACCCACGCGAGCGAGTCGCGGAATTGTTCGGCGGCCACGAATCGGTGGACATACTTGACGTACTGCGTTGCGAGGGCGTGCCCGTTTGTGACCGGCTATGGGTTGCCATTCGCCCCGGCACGTTGCCAGAATCGGTGCTGCGGGAGTTCGCGGCGGGTTGCGCATGCCGCGCGCTTGAGCTACACGGCGACGGCCTAACAGCGGATCAGCGCGACGCGTGCCTATGGGCGATTGATACCGCTATAGCACTGGCGTGTGGAGCAGATGTTCCAGACGATGCGAGGGATGCGAGGGATGCAGCGAGGTATGCTGCGAGGGATGTAGCGATGGGTGTAGCGATGGGTGTAGCGATGGGTGTAGCGGAGGCTGCAGCCCGCGCTGCAGCGTGGGCTGCGAAGGATGGTGTGAGGGATGCAGCGGCGGGTGCTGCGTGGAAGGCGGCGAGTGCTGCAAGGGAT